>OKWJ01001421.1_pt1 | contig 17170 bp, 9 predicted proteins | sample 1607121 | NCBI WGS metagenome assembly OKWJ01 (sample SAMN04414080, study PRJEB24778) | human gut metagenome | material: faecal | host: Homo sapiens | reverse complement strand
GAAAGCGCGGCGCTGCCGCCCGTTTGCAGCGGCAGAACGCCGTTGTTTTTCAAAAGCACCATGCCCTCCGCGGCGATCCGCCGCGCCGCCGCGCGGCGCTCCTTGTCCGTGCGGACGGTCTTTTTGCCCTGCCGCATTTCTTTACAGCGATAAACCAGATCGAGCACGCGCTGCGCGCAGGCGTCGAGCGCAGCGTCGGAAAGAGCGCCGCGGCGGTAATCCTCGCACAGCTTGCGGTAATTTTCGCCGTTGAACGGCATTTCCAGATCCAGCCCTGCCGCGGCGGACGCCGTTCTGTCTCGCACGGCGCTCCAATCGGAAACAATTGCCCCGCGGAATCCGAATTCGCCGCGCAAAAGGGCAAAACCCTTCGCGTATTCCGCGCCGAACGTGCCGTTGATCCGGTTATAGCTGCACATGAGCGAAACGGGCTGCGCTTCGCAGGCGATCTCGAACGGCAGATAATACAGCTCCCGCAGCGTCCGTTCGTCGACCTCGCTCGACTGGTTCAGACGGTCGTATTCGAGATTGTTGCAGCAGAAATGTTTCAGGCAGGCGCCGACGCCGCCCCCCTGCAGCCCTCCGATGTACGCTTTTGCCATTTCGCCCGCGAGAACGGGGTCTTCCGAAAAATATTCGAAATTCCGCCCGTTGAGCGGGTGGCGCTTGATGTTCACGCCCGGTGCAAGCAGAATGTCGACGTCCTTTTCGAGGCATTCGTCGGCGAGGCATTCCCCCATTTCCGCCGCGGCCGCCCTGTTCCACGTGTTTGCGAGCAGCGAGATCGCGGGGTATGCCGCAGCGGGATACGCCGTTTCCGACCCGTCCTCCGCGCGCTCTTTGACGATACGAAGCCCGCTCGGGCCGTCGGCAACGGTTATCTGCGGTATTTTACCGCCCAAATCGTCTGTATGCCAGAAATCTTTGCCGCAGATCAGCCGCAGTTTTTCCTCGGCTGAAAGTTCCTGTACCGTTCTGACCATCCGCTTCATTTTTTTCCGTCTTCCTTTTTACTTGTCTGAAATTTCAATGCCTGCGCGCTGCAGCGCCTGCGTAAAGACGCTGTACGCTTCGAGCTTCGGATGAATACCGTCGCGCAGGTCGTTTGCCGAAAAAGAATTTTCCGTATCGAGGAACTCGATCCAGCTGCGGGCGTCGCACCATTCCTGCATCGCATCGTTCGTTTCGCGCACCTGTGCGCTGTACCTTGTATCCGTCCTCTGCGTGATCGCAAAGTAATAGATCTTTGTATCCGGCAATTCGGCATGCAGCACCGTGAACAGCCTCTGCAGCCCGTCGGTCGCATCCTCAACCGAATCGCCGTCGTCATAAAAATTGTTCGTGCCGATGTGCATGACGATGTTTTTCGGCGAAAGACCTTTCAGATGTGTTTTTGCAAGCTGCTCCCAATCGTACGTCGTGCTCGAACTCAGCCCCGAGCAGATCGCGTTTTTCCCGGCATAGACGGTATCGAAATCCGTCCAGAAATGGCGCTGGTCAAAGAAAGAATCCCCGATGAACAGCGTCGTTTCTTCATTGCCGCCTTTGCTGCTCCATTTTTGGGTGACCTGTTCGGTCGCCTGGTCGGAAAAGGATGTCTTCAGCGGATTCCCGTACTGATCCACGGACATATCCCATTTGATGCCACTCGTTACCACCGCTTTTACGGTAATGTTGTATATTTCGATGTGTTCGCTGCTCTCCGCGCGCAAAGTAAAAGAGCCGGGGGTGACGGCGGTGACGGTGCGCTTTTCCGCATCGAACACTGCGATCGCATCGTTTTCGCCGCTCCATTCATACGCTTCGTCCGCGCCGAACGACGATGCGGGCAGCTCGCTCGCAGGGTATCCCACCCAAGCCGTTACGTCGTGCTCAGCAAGGACGGACGAAACCGTCGTTACCGTAAACGTCGTCTGGTAATGTTCCGTCTTTGCGGTCACTTCGACCGTCTTGTTCGGGTTGATCGCGGTGACGCGCCCGTCGCCGATGATGATGTCGCTGCCCGAATACTGATAGGATATTTTTTCTTCCGTTCCCGCGGGGGTAAATTCGATCTGCAACTCGGCGCTGCTCCCTGCGGGAAGCCCGATCACGTCTTCCACGGTGAAGGTACCGTACACTTTTTCCTCGGCGGTCGTCACTTTGAACGTCGTTTCGTGATGCTCCGTCGTCGCCGTAACGCGCACGGTCGCGCCGCCCTCCAGCGCGGTGACAGTGCCGTCCTCGATGGCGATCGCATCGCCCGTGAACGAATAGGTTATCTCTTCGGTAAACTCTTCTTTGGAAAATACAGGCTCGATCGCTGCCGTTTTGCCGACTTCCAGATTCTCGATATCGGCGATCGTCAGCGTTCCGTAATCTTCCCCTCCGCACGCGGCGCAAAAGAGCGCCGCGGCAAACGCCATGAAAAGGCAAACTGCCCGCATGATCTTTTTCATATCAGTTCTCCTAAAAATTTCGCCTCCGCCGAGCTGCGGCGGAGGCTTTTACCCAAGGGCTTATGCAGCCCGCGCCCGCGTTATACCGTTTGCCGTGCGCCCGCTCATGCCGAAGGAAGCTCGACGGGAACGTCTTCGCCCGTGTAGAACATCACGTCTGCAAGCGCGCCGCGCACATAGGAATCGTTGCACCATTTGCCGATGACGAGATTTTTATCGGAGAGCTTTCCGCCCGCCGTCTGGAGAATGCTGAACGCCATGTTCTCTTCCGACGTGCCTGCGCAGATAAAGAAGTTCCCGTCGATCCTGCCGAAGCCGAAGATGAGCTCGCCGTTCTTGTAGGCATCCTGCCCTCCTTCAGGGAGAGCTGTCCACGGCCACGAGCCGCCCTGCCATTCAAGCCCGGCAACGCCGTCGTTTCCGTCCTTGATTCCGCCCTTCACGCCGGAGGTATCGGCATCTTGCGCCCAATAATTTTCCCACTTATCTTTCTCCCAGGCGGCAAAACCGAGCTTGCGCTCTCCCGCCGTAGGGTTCTCAGGATCGGAGGCGTTGGTAAACGTACCCGTCACGCGGCCGGTGATGTAGAAGTCCTCGCCTGCGGAAACGTTCCAGTTTGCCTCGACCGTCCTGCCGTAACCGATCTCCTCCACAGCAGCTTCGCCGATAAACGCCATATACCCTTTGAGCGGAACGCCTTCGCCCGCCTGATATACCATATCCGAGAGAGTTACTGCTGCGACGCCCGTATTGTACAGCCCGAGCGTGAACCCGCCGATGCGCGTAAGGTCGCTCGTGACGCGCGCCGCATCGACAAAGCGGGTGTATTCCCCCTCTCCGACAGCCGCCGCAAGGAAGAACACGCCCTGCCCTCTGCCGAGGGCGATGCGCAGCGTTCCCTCATTAAACGCCGTCTGATACGCTTCGGGAAGTTTGACGCCGCTGTTTTCCGAGCCGACAAATTGCAGATATACGCCGTCTGCCTTCCGATATAGGCCGCCCTGCATCTTGTTGACCGTGCTGCCCGTGTTGCCCACGATATCGCCCGCGCCCGTGAAGGCGTAGAACCCGACGACCGCGTCGCCCGTGCCGCTTGCCGCATAGTTTGAAACAGTGGCGGAGATCGTAAAGTTTTCACCCGCCGCGGCGGTGCGGCAGATCTCCGCATCGGCGTTATCGGCGGATATGGTGACCTTCGCCCCGTCGACGGCGACGTTTTCGCCTGCCTCGACCGTGTTGCGGACGAAGGCGTACGTCGGTTGCAGCTCTCCGCCCACGCTGAGAGTGAACGTATTGTAACCGCTCTCTTCGAGGGAGAGGGTGTACTCTCCTTCCGCCAACGTGCCGCAATCGACCTTTCCGTCTGCGCCCGCCGCGAACTCCAATACGGCACCCGTGCGGGAAGATTTCAACAGCACTGCCGTTCCCTCGGCAACGGGCGGCTGTGCCGCCAGCGCGTCGGTCAGCGTGATCGTGAAGGAAACTGCTGCCGTAGGGAGTTGCGTAAACGTTACGGCAATCGCCGCAGTTTCCTCCGCCCATGCGGGGAGGGTGATGATTGCCGTTTCCCCTTCGTATTCGATCGAATACCCCGCATATTCGGTATACGCTTTGTCGTTTACCGTGAGCGAAGCAAAGGAATATCCTTCCGCCGGCGTCGCCTCGATCACCAGATCTCCGCCCACTTCGATGCGGTCGGAAACCTCGACCGTGCCGTTTTCCGCATCTTCCGCGCCCGTTACGGCGATATAGTCGATCGGCTTGAACGCCGCCTCGATATCCGCGCGGCTCGCGTTCCATACGGGGATCGTGACCGTAAGCGTTTCTCCGTCAAGCTGCGTCTGCACGCCGCTGTACAATGTATACGCAATGCCGTTGATCGTAAGCGTTTCCACCCTGTAACCGCTCTCCGGCGTTGCGACTATTTTCAGCTCGCTGCCGACCGCCACACTCGGCGAAGTGACTTCCACGCTGCCGTTTTCGGGGGTGTTGAAGGTATATTCGGCATCGACGAACAGCGCGGGAACGTCTTCGCCCGTGCAGAAGGAAACATCCAGAAGGGTGCCGCTGGTATTCGGGGCATACTTTCCGAGCGTCAGCGCGCCGTTCAGCTTTTTCATCTGCGAGCCGTCGCCGGGGATAATGTTGAACACCTTCGTGCCGCCTTCCTTCCAGGCGCAGAGGAACAGTTTGTTGTCGATCCTGCCGAAGCCGAACCAGACTTCGCCGTTCTCCAAATCTTCCTTCGTCGCCGGAACATCTACCCAGGGCCAGTTGCCGTCGCCGTGCCCCGCCCACTGCAGGCCGATGTTTCCGCTGCCGTCGATCTTCAGGCCGCCGTGCGCGCCCGATGTATCGTTTTTCGTCCCCCACCAGTCTTCCCATACGCTCCATACGGCGAAACCGAGCCAGCGGTCGTTCCCGCCTTGCGTGTTGATCGGAAGACCTTCGACCCTGCCGCCGATGAAGAAATCTTCATCCGCCGCGACGTTATAGTTTTCCGTATCCGTGCGGCCGATGGGCATTTCGTTGTTCCATTCGCCGTTGAAAGTGACCCTGCCGATTTCGGGAACGTCTTCGCCCGTTTCGAACAGGATGCGCGAAAGGGTGACCTGCGCCGTGCCGTTGTTGAACATATGCAGCTCGTCGATCGCATTTTTCGTGATGTCGCTCGTGAGCAGGACGAGGTTGACAAAACGGGTCATCCCGCATTCGCCCGAGCCGTCGTCAATGCCCGCCGCGAGGAAGAACACGCCCTGCCCTCTGCCGAAGCCGATGCGGAGAGTGCCTGCCGCAAACGCGTCTGCATATTCCTGCGGCAATGTATAGCTTTCCCACCAATCGCCGTTGAATTTGAGGATCACGTTGCTGCCGCTGATCTGAATGCCGCCGCGCACCTGGTTTGCCGAATTGCCGTTGTCGTTGGTATTGTTGCCGTCGCCGATGAGCGCATAGAATCCCATGTTCGCATACGACGGCGCGCCGTCTACCAACACAAACGGGGATACGACGGTACTGATCATGAAATCTTCGCCGCCGCCGATGTCGCGCAGGACGACCTCGTCGCACCAGTTCGCATTGTAAACGATGGTGCCTTCGTCCGCCGCGGACATATCCACGTTGGGGTTCGTCGTCGCAATGAGCGCCCGCTCGAAGGCGTATTCCGCGGCGATCTCGCCGCCCACTTCGACGGTGTAGGTGTTGTATCCCGTTTCATCGAGCGCAAGAACGTATGTGCCGTTTGCCACTTCGCCGAAATCGACGTGCCCGCGGTTGTCCGTCGCTCCCTCGATAATGTATTCCTTGCCGTCGCGCAGCCCCGTCAGCGTGACGGTCATGCCCTCTGCCGCGGGCGTCGTATCGTTCGCGTACACGTCGGTCAGAACGATGTCGAACCCGACTTCCGTTTTGCCGAACTGCGCAAACGTGACCGCAACGTCCGCGTGCGTCAGCCCCCAGTTTTCAAAGCTGACGGTGACCACGCCGCCCTCGTTGGCGACCGTGTATCCGCCGAACGTGGAGTAATCGCGCCCGTTGATCGTGAGGGTATCCACCGAATACCCGCTTTCGGGCGTCATCTCGACGGTGAAATCTCCGCCGAACACGGCGCTCGTGACTTCCGCCGAGCCGTTTTCGTCCACGGTTATATCGTATTTGACCGCCGCCTCGTAACCGACGTTGCGGTACACGCCGCGATAGCCCCACGTTTCCAGCCCGGCTGCCACGGAGCCGCTCGGATAAGCGCCCCAGTCGGGTCTGTACGTCGTAAACACTCTGCCGTTGAGCCAGACGGTATAGGTGCCGCCTTCATAGCTTACCGTAAAGGAAAGTTCGCCCGCCGCGAGCAGCTCTTCATACTCTTCGGGCAGCGGAGAGGTGGTGTTGTGCCAGGCGGTATTGTTCCATGTGCCGTTCGCGTTGCCGATGAACTGAACGCTGTACGTGCCGTCGGCAGGTTTCCAATAGATACAGACGAATTCGCTGTTGCCGTTCGCGTCGATGAAGAAGAAGCCGACGCGCCTTTCCCCCGCGCCCTGCGGAAGCAGGATGTCCGCCGATACGGTGACCTTTTCGCCGAACGCGCCGCTGTAAACGGCGCGGACGTAGTTATCCGTCGCCGCGGAGCGTATGATACCCGTCAGGGAAGAGGAAGCGATGCTCCACTTCGACAGATCGCCCAGCGAGGTTTCGGAAACGCTGCCGAGATTCGCGTTGCTGCCATAGGTGAGCGCCGTCATGTCAATGGACGCGTCGCCGCCCTGCGCGGTGAGGTTTGCCGCGGCGTCAAAGAACCCGTCGCACGAAGCGACGATGCGCGTTCCCGCCTGCGGCAGCGTATATGCGTAGGTGCTGCTCCCCTGCGGGATCGTTGCGAGCGGTTTGCGGCTCAAGCCGTTTTCGGCGTACAGCTGCACTTCGCCCGCCGCCCCGTTCACGGTCAGCGTGCCGCTCATCGTCTGCGTCGGATATGCCGCGAATTTTGCTTCGATCGCCTTGTCCTCGGCGGCATTGCTGACGGTGTATGTGACCGAACCGTCGTCGTTGCAGGTGAGATACAGCGCATCCGCCGCCTCTCCGTTCACCGTGAGCGACTGCACGTAATAGCCGTCGGCGGGGATGACGTTGACCGGTTCGTGGTAATTGCTCATCGCGAACCCGCGCGTTTCGATAGTGCCCTCGCCGGCGGAAACGGTCGCCTCAATGTCGTATGCCGCAAGCCCCTCTCCGTTGAAGCGGTACCAACCCGCACCGCTGCCCCAGCCGGCGCCCATTTCATACATGGCAATGTCGCAGAAGGCGTCGCGGGAGTTGTTCGTATCGCGGTTGCGGTTGTAAACATAGTCCGCGTAGACTACCTCAGGCTTTTCCGTGATGCCGAGCGAAGCGTACGGCACATACAGCTCAACCGAGAGGGATTCCGCCGTGCCGTTCAGCTCGCCGCCGTTCACGGAAGCCGCCGAATAGACGGTTGCGGGGAAGGCGCAGAAATTCGCGCCCGTGGCGACGTTCCCCTCCACCCACTTCTGCGTCTTGTTGTCGCCGACGCCGTCGACCATGATCTCCCACGCGCCGCCGTTATCGTTGAGCAGATCCGGTTCCAGCGACAGCATTACCTCGATGCCGCTGTTGCCGTAAAACTCGCGCCCGTAGGAATAGTAGGTGAAACTGTCGTCCCACACCTGCACGCCGAAGAGCAGACCGTCTTCGACAAACTGCATCGTCATCGCCACCGAAACGCCGTCCTGCATCTGCCAGGTATGGGTGTTGTACACTGCGTCTGTCGAATGCCAGCGCTTTTCCGACCAGAACGATTCGTCGAACTTGCCGTCCAGCGTCACGTCGGCAATATCGATCTCGTTGCGCTGGTTTTCATACTCGTAATCCTTGAATTGGTAGTTGCCGGTATCCTCTGCGCAGGCAACGGCAAGCCCGAGCGAGAGCGCCGCGCCGACCGCGCACAAAGCGACCGCTATCTTCTTTTTCATAAATTTCCTCCCCTTATTTTCCGAGCACGACGATCTCGGCGATCGAAAGCGTTTCCACACCGTCGATCACATACCCTTCGTCGTCCGCCAACACGAGCCTGTCAAGCTCGCCCGTCGTTTGCCCTTCTTCAAAAACCCTCGAAGTTTTCGGGTCGACCGTGATGCGGATTTCGCTGACCATGAGAGGGCTGAACGCGGCGACCGCACTGCCGCCCGAACGCATGGATTCCGTTCCGGGCGGGCAATACCTGTCCCAATCGAAAGCAAGGTTTTCGATATACGCCGTACCCGAATAGTTTTGCTCCGTATCCGTAAAATCGAACTCGATGCGGGCAATATTGAAGAACGTGTTTTCAAAGTAACGGCTGTTATAGAACATGATGCCCGTCACTTCGCGCGGCTCGGCAAATTTCAGCGTGATGACCGCCCGTTCCTGCGTCTGATATTCCTTCACATAATCGATAAAGCGATATACGGTGAACAATCCGTCCGTCAGCGCACCGGTGTTTTCGCCCGCGGAAACGCTGACTTCCGCTTCGCCTGCAATGTTTTTGTATTCCGTATCGTCCAGCTTCGGCTGCAGACCGACTGTGGGGCCGTTTACATACAGCACGGGCAGCCCGTCGTTGTTTTGCACGATATGAACGCGGTCTGCCGCGGCTGCGCGCTGCCCGCCGCCGTTCGGGTTGATATGCTCATGATAGACGACGAACATCTCCTCGCCGTTGCTGACGAAACTGTGATGCCCCGTACCCGAAAGGTAGGTGAACTCCATCGCCGTCAAAAGCCTGCCGCCCTCTTCTTCCGCCAGCTTGCGATAGCTGCCGAGAGGGTCTTCGCTTTCGTTGATCGCTTGCCATACGCCGTAATTTTTCGCCGCATAGTTATTGATCGAGAAGGTCAGCGAATAATACGTTTTCCCGTCCACCGTATAATCGACGAGGAAGGGGCCTTCGTTGATGTGCGTTTGCTCGTACGAATTGCGGTTTGCGGGCGTCACGTCGTCCACCGTATTGTAATAGGTCTCCGTCAGCTGCCTGAGCGAGGTATAGTCCGGCTCCCACCATTCGTTCATCTTCATCCCCCACACCGTCGTCGTACCGACGGTGCCCGTTTCGTTGCGGTTGAACAGAAGGTACTTTGTACCGTCGGGCGCAATGTACGGGGAAGGGTCGATGTCGCAGAAATAGGCGTGGCCGTGGTCGGGATCGCTGTAAGAATACGGCTCCTGCGAAACCATGTACTCGGCGCGCGTTTCCGCGTCCTCTTCCGTCGCGCCCCCCGCGATCTCCTCCGCATACCAATATTCGTAACCGCTCTTCACGCGCGCTTCCTGTATTTCGGCAAATACCTTCCGCGCCTGTTCCATCATCTTGTCGTTGTCAAAGAGGGGCGTCGCCGCGGCGGACTTTTCTCCCGAACGGCCCGTTACGTTGGAACGCGCGGCGCTGTCGTCCGCGTCGTAATCGTACGGCTCGAACGGCCCCCACGGGCATTCGGAAACGGCAAGCCCCAACAGAGGCATGGCATGTTTGCTGTTCCACTGCTCCTCCGTCTGTACGGCGCGCCCGTTCAGGTAGTTCTGCACCTCGGAGCCGGGCACATTGCAGGAGTAGAACATATAAAATTTTCCGTCCTCCCCGTCATAGACGACCTCGGGCGCCCAAAGGCTCTCGAACCCGTAGTGGTCGGAGGAAGGCTCAAACGCGCGGACGCCCGTCGTTTCGGTCATGTTTTCCCAGTTGACGAGGTCTTTGCTCCGCCAGCAATCGTAAAAGCGCGCCCAGCCCGTGTAATCGGTGGTGGCATACATATAGTACCAGCCGCCGTACTCGTCGCTCTCCTCTTCGCTTACATAGATGACGCCGGGGTCGGCGCATTCCGTTTCCAGTTCGTTGCGGTAGAACAGGCTTTCGTCGTATTCCCCTTCCGCATTGATCATATCGTCGTACGGCAGCGCGAGCGCGCCCTCCGTTTGCCCTTCGGGAAGCTCCTGCGCGCACCCCGCAAACGCAAACGCGAGCGACAGCAGCCCCGCCGCCACGGCAACTAATTTTTTCCTCATGATTTCCTCCTTTTTACAGTCTGAAAAGACCGTTTTCTGCTCAACCCGAAAGACGGGTCTTTACTCCTTGACGCCGCCCGCCGTCAGACCGCCGACAAAGAACTTATGCCCGGCAAGGTACAAAACGATGATCGGGATCAGCGCGACGACCGCGCCGGCACAGCTGATCGCATCCGAATTTTTCTGTGCGCCGTAGTAGCTCTGCAACTCCACGAGCATGAACGCAAGCGTTTTGATGTCCGTGCGGCTGAGATACAGCAGCGGCCCCATATAATCGTTATATCCCCCGACAAAGGCGAGGATGCCCTGCCCCACGAACGCGGGAACGGCAAGCGGGATCATGACCGTTATATAGCAGCGCAAAAAACTCATGCCGTCCATCTGCCCCGCCTCTACGAGCGACTGCGGTATCCCCGAAAAATACTGCGTGAAGAAAAACACCGCCGCCGCGCTGCCGAAACAGCCGGGGATAATGAGGGGAAGCGGACTCTGCGCCCAACCGATGATGCTGTACCACAGATAGCTCGGCATCATCAGCACCGTGCCGGGGATGCTCATTGTAGCGATCGTCACCGCGTACATGATCTTCTTCGCGCGGAAATGCAGCTTTGCGTACGCGAACGCCGCAAGACCGGACACGAACAAACTGACCAGCATGGACGGGACGACGATCCACATCGTATTCAGAAATCCGACGAAGATGTTGCTCCGCTCCGAAGTGAATACCAGTTCATATGCGTCCCAGCTCGACCTTTCCGGCCACCAGGAAAACACGTTTACGTTCCTGTCCTGCAGAGAAGTCGACACGATGATGAAAAACGGCACGACGACCAGCACCAGCCCGAATACGAGCAATATGTATGCGACGATTTTGAAAACGATCGAACCCGTGTCCTCTTTTACGCGGTTCTTCCGTTTTCTTCCGCCCTGCGGCAATGCGGGCGAAACAGCCATGGAATCCCCTTTCATATCAGTAGTCATAACTCACCCACAGTTTGGAAAGCCGTTTGTTGAGCGCCAGCACCAGGCTGATCACCACAAACAGGAGCAGGCTGAGGACGGACGCCACAGGCATTCCGCCCGCTCCGGGGTTATTCATCGTATTATAGATATGGAACACGGAAGTGAGCCCCGCATCGCCGGGCCCGGCGGCTCCGGTCACATACCCCGACGTTTTCTGCGCAAAGATCTGCGCAATGTCGAACGTCTGCAAACCGTTCAGAAGCCCCATCGCCAAAAGGAAAAACAGCGTCGGGCTGATCGCGGGGAACGTGACCGAGAAAAACTGACGGAATTTGCTCGCCCCGTCCATCTTTGCCGCCTCGTAAATGGATTCGTTGACATTCGCCAACGCCGCCTGCACCATGAGGATACCGTAGCCGGGAGCCTTCCAGGCAATGGTGACGACCAGCATCCACGGAAACCATGTTGCATCGCGGAACCAATCGGGCGGATTCGCAACACCCATCCCCTGCAAAAGCGTATTCAGCACGCCGCCCGCCGGCTTGAAGATCTGTACCCACATGATGGAAATTGCCGCCGAAGAACAGACATAAGGGATAAAGAAAAAGATGGTGAACAGTTTCCCTCCCTTGATCTTCTGCGAAAGGATCGCCGCCACGACGATCGAAACGATCAACCCCACAATGTGCGCAACGGTCATTTCCAGCCCGACGAGCAGCGAGCGCCAGAACGCGACATCGGTAAACGCCTTGCCGAAATTCGCGAAATTGTTCCAGCGGATGGTGGAAATATTCATTCCGTCCATATCGCAGAACATCGTTGCGAGCGCGATCCCCACCGGCACGACCGAAAAGAGCAAAAAACCGATCAGCGGAAGGGAGGCAAATACCGTGCCGTAAACCTCCTCTTTCCAACCGTAGCCGCGCTTTTTGGGCGGGCGAAGTTGTGTTGCCTCGCCCCGCTCCGCCCGTTCCTCCGCGGACTGAATGACGGCAGTTTCATCCCTGCTCATACTTCCCTCCTCAGTCGCCGAGTTTATATGCGTGTAAAGACGCAAGCTCGTTGTTCGTCCTGCCCGTCACTTCATTGAAGAAAGCATCCATGGAGAGCTTGCCGTCGCGCACGCCGCCCGATTCGTTCAGCCTTCCCTGCCACTGGTTGATCCACATATCCGTTTCAAGATAAGACCAGTCGCCCGGCATTGCGTAGCCCGCCGCTTCCAGAAGCACCGCCTTGTTCGCGGGCGTGTTCGGCGCTTCCGTATTCAGATAGGCGTCGCTGTTTGCCACGCTGATAACGGTGGGAACGCCCGCGGGGGAACCGAGGTCGGCGATCTCTTCCTGCACGGCGTCGCTCAACAAGTATTCGATAAACGTCCACGCCTCTTCTTTATGCGAGGAATAGGCGGAAACCGCATAGCACGAAAGTACGCTGTGCGTCGCTTTTTTGCCCGTAACCGCCGTACCGTTCACCGTTTTCAGCGTTCCGTCCGCATTGTATTCCCTGTATTGCGGCATGGGCGCGGCGTCCCATTCGAAGTACCCTTCCGCATAGTCGCCCAGCGTATACGACGCAAAGGTGTCCTGTGCGAGCATCGCGATCTGTTCATTGCCGAACATCGCGTTGTAGTCGGTGCCGGACAGTTCGCTCGGCTTGGGCGCAACGCGCGTGCCGGTCGTCATGGAAATATTCAGGAACGCCTCAAACGCATCGCGCATCGAAGGAAGTTCGTCATAGAGCGTGTTATCGGCAAGCAGCGCGGAAATTTCCGCATCGCTTTCATGAGCCTCGACGTACGTTCTGTCTTTGTAGGAGAGAATGTCGCCCGCACTGAACGGCGTTCCGTTGACGGTCGCGTCCTCCGTTACAAGGATATTTTTACCCTGGTCGTTGAGCGAAAACCCGTATTTGTCCGCAGACACGCTGCCCGCCTGGCTGTTCACGCCGTCCGTAAAGCCGAGCTGGATGCAATCGCCTCCGACCGACCAACCCCACGAGAACCACCATTCGGACATGAACCCGTATTTATTGTTCGGATCGTTGTCTTTGATCTCGCTGAATATGCTGCCGAGCTGCATGACCTCGTCCCAATTCATCGGGATCTGATTGTTGAATACGCGGTATACGTTCCCGGTTTTCGTCCAGTCCGCGCCCGCAGGCTTGTTATCGTCCGTATACTCGTAATACCCGTGCGGCAAATATCCGTCGGGCAATTCGTCTTCCGCTATCGAAATGATGTTGATGTCTTTCTGCTCGAACCAATCGACGTTATAATAGACGACGACAGGATTGTTTTCGGCAGGAAGCGCATACAAAGGCGAGCCTTCGCCCGTTTTTCCGCTTTCGCTGTCATAACGGAAACGATCGACCGAGCTTGCCCAGATGTCGTTCAAATCCACAGACTCCGACGCCTCGGCATACTCGTCCAGCGCGGCAAGGTACTTTGAGTCCACCGCCGTTTTGAACTGTTTTTCTCCCAATGAAACGATATCCGGCGCCTCGTTCTGCGCGCCCAGCTGCGTCAGCGCCGTATCGCCGACGTCGTCCACGAGCGTGACATGGATCTTTCCTTCATACGCCGCATTGAACGCATAAACCGTCTGCTGCATGGTGTCTTCGTTGATCGCGTTCAGCGGGGTAAGAAAGGTTAAGCGCACCCTCGCCTGTTCCCTGCGTCCTTCATCCTCCTGCTCCTCCGCGCTTTTGCATGCAGTCAAAGCACCGAATGCAAGCAAACAGGCGAGCAGCAGAACCATGATCTTTTTGACCGTTCTCATCACAACCCTCCGCTTTTCCGAACACCCGCATCGTAAATCGATTAAACAATGTTCTCGTATGCGTAACGAGAACAGCCGCGGCTGTTCGATAATTTTAGTAATATAAGTGTAACATATCAAAAATAGAAATTCAACGCACATATAGTCAATAAACTGTCAAAAGTATACTTTTTCAGCCTGTTTTATTTTTTAAAGTATTGATTTTCCGATATTTCCGTGTTAAAATGGAATCATGAAAGAAAACAGAAAATACCTGCAATTTCAGTTGGAAACATCGCGCGACCGCCCCGATTATTTCCATATCGAAAAATATCTGTCAGACGGGTACTACGCGCATTTTCACCGAAACCCCGAATTATACTGCGTATACGGGGGCAGCGTACGCGTTTCCGTCGGAAAAAACGAATACCCTTTGACGTCGGGCGACGCCGTGTTTATCAACAGCCTGCAGGTGCACAGCTATTTGTGCGACGAAAAAGCCGAGATCGCCTTCGTCCTGTTCGGGGAACAGTACCTGCAGCCTTTCCGCCAGCTTTATCCGAACCAAAGCGTCCCTGCATTTTTGAACGACAAAAATGCCAACCGGGAGTTGTTCGCCTACATTGAAAAATACGGGAACCGGAAAAGCGATTTCGCGCCGCTGGAAGCGTTTGCCCATACGAGTATGATCCTGCATATGCTTGTTTCCGCCTACGGAACAACGGAGCGCCCCGACCCGCAAAAGAAATCAGCCGACTTTGTGATTGCGGACATCATTCAGTATATCTACAACAACTCCGCAAACGATATCTCGCTTGAATCGCTCGCCGAACACTTCGGATACAGCCCCATGACGCTGAGCCACCTGATCAGCAAACACGTCAAGATCGACCTGCGTAATTTCATTAACGACATACGCGTCCAAAAAGTCATCGCAATGCAGGCGCAGCCGGAATATAAAACCGTTTCCACGTTGGAACTTGCCTCCCGCTGCGGATTCAAAAGCATTTCCAGTTTCTACCGCGCTTTTAAACGAAGTTCGGGAAACAGGTAGTTTTTATGCTGCATCTTTTTTAATGCTTGCACAAATTTCCGATTCCAAAGCGGCGAGGATACTCTCCGCTTTTTCTTTCGGGATATTTTTTAATTCGGGTATTCCGTTGAAGAATACCTTTACTTTCAATGGATTTTCTTTTACTTCGATCTCCTGCATTTTTCCTGTTCCTCCGTTTTTTCTTTTATTTTAACACAACCAAAAGAAAAAAGTTAGAACATCTCCCTGACCACTTTCCCGCCAATTTCCGACCTTTTCCCTACCCGAATCTGACCTCTTTCTGCGTTTCTTCCTTTTCCCCTTCCTTTTTTGGCTTAACAGCCTACCAGAAAAAGCCTGCGCCGTAAAGGGAAAAAATTCTCGCTTAAAACACACAGAGCCGAGCAAATTTTTGCTCGGCTCTCTTACTTTATCCGCACGCAACAATTTTTTCTGCGGCGGTCTTTCATTGCCGTTTCTCCCATATCCGCCTTCCCTTGACGGCTCCGCCTTTTTCCGGTGTTTTTTCGGTGTTCGGAAAAAGAGTTTTCTCCTTTTTCGCAGATTTATGTTGGGTTTTGGTCGGGTTTCGGTTTGGTTTTGGGCAGAAGCCGGTCAGGACAATGTTCTAACATTCCTTAAGCCGCGATTGAGCAAGGAATATTAACCCCTACTACAAAAAACCAAATGGAACAGGCGGAAGTAAAGCTCTCGGAAATCAAAGAGAAAATTCTGATCGAGCAATACAATCTGCAAAACCAAATCAAACGTGAACAGGTCGTAGAATTTCTGCAACATACAATTCTGCAAAGCCCGCACCTGATGATACATACAATGATCAAAAAAATCGTACTATACGACGATAAAATTGAAATTGACTATAATTATACCGATCCGATCAAGCCCGGTGGCTCGTCTCCCGAAGACAGCCATCGGCTTTTCTTTATTATTGACGGTTCAAACTTGTTGCATCCAGCGGCACCATGAAAAAGCCGCCCGGAAGTTCCGGGCGGCCCCTTTTATTTTTTATTGCTCCTTGTTATGATCGGTTTTGTTCTTTTTCGATCTGCTTCGTACGACAAAGAACACCACCAGCCCGACAATGACCGCCGCGCCGCAGCAGATCACCGCGATCGCCCACCCGGGGAACGAGTCTTCCGGCGTTTCATTCCCGCCGGGCGTAGGATCCGTCGGCTCGGCAAACGCCTTGTTTGCCGTCAGCTGCACGTCGTCTACATAGATATACGAATTGAAAAATCCGTTGTTCGTCGCCAGATTCCGCATCCCGATCTTGATGAAAGCGATCTCATCGACGTCAAGCTGCCCGTTTTCGTCCTGGCTGTACGATTGCAGTTCACTGACGGCAGAGAACGGGATCTCCATCTTTTTCCAGCCCTCAAAATCGAGATTCGTCGTGCTGGCAAATTTGAGCGTATCGGCAGAATATTCCGAACCGTCCTTTTCGGCGATCTTCAGCCACCAGACGGCGTCGTCACGGTCAAAAACTTCAATATTGTAGATCCAGAACGTGATGCCCGTCAGGTCGCTGTCCTTGTTCTGTTGGATCAGATCCGTAACGTCCAGATAGATCTCCGTCCAGGCGTCGCCGTACGTTGCGTTGTCCCACGTATATTTCAGGGAGCCTTCACCCTCTTTGATGTAGGCGGGATCCGTGTTCAGTTCGGTTTTGAACAGCGTTCCCGACTGCCCGGAAAGCCCCCACAGGCTCAGCTCTTCCGCATTGTTGAACCCGGTGATCTGTTTGGAATAATCGCCCAAAGCGGGAGGGTCGGTCACCTGCGGATCATCAGGCTCTGTCACCCTTTCGCCGTACAGCATTTCAAACCCGCTGTAATAGACCGTCGCGCTCTCATCGCCCCAGAGCATGATCTGGAATTCATTGACCGTTTCCGCATCGGCAACCTCGGCGGGGAAAGGGATCGTATACTGACGGAATCCCGTATAGTCCATGCTCAGAAGCGTCTGCTCGACGTCGGACCCTTCGTCCACGCAGGTGACGTCGGATGCCTGCTTCCCGTCGAACAGGAAGCTGATCCCGTTCCCCTCGCCGAGTGCGGCGGGCGAATAGACCCAGAAGCGCACGCCGTACGGCGTTTCTTCGGAGAGAGACGCCGCCAGCGCCCCGAATTGCAGATAGTACACGTTTGCCTGCCCGTCCGTCGTCGTAACCGTTTTGTCCACGCGCAGGGCGGGGTTCTGATCGTGCGAATGCTCGCTGACGACCTTCTTTTCCATCGTGACCGTGTTATCGGTGCTGTAAGCAAAATTCGACCAATTCGTTTCCTGCATGGCGGGGAACGGCACGGCCGTAACCTCCTCCCCTTCCGCCGCAAAAACACCCAGTCCGCCTATGGCGCTCAGCGCCAGGACGATCGCAAGCATGACGCCCGCTGCTTTCTTTTTCATCT
>OKWJ01001410.1_pt1 | contig 17337 bp, 16 predicted proteins | sample 1607121 | NCBI WGS metagenome assembly OKWJ01 (sample SAMN04414080, study PRJEB24778) | human gut metagenome | material: faecal | host: Homo sapiens | reverse complement strand
AATCTACAGAAAGCCAGGCGGCGGCACTTACCAGGCATCCTCTCCGGGAGAGCCACCGGCAAGAAGAACTGGAAATCTGCGGCTTCACTGGAACGGAAGAGTAGCAACCGGAGGTGGTGGTTCCGGTAGTGGCGTGTCTATCACGTTGGAGCTGGAGAGCCAGGAACATTACGCTGGTTATCTGGAGAACGGGACAAGCCATATGGCGCCAAGACCGTTCAAAGACAGAATTACTGAGAAAGCTACGCCGGATGTGGTTGCGATTTACAGTGAGCCATACGCTTAAGCGAGTAAGGGAGGTGCGAAATGGGATTGTTAAAGGATTCTGTAATCAAAGTTTTCGATACAAGCGCCATTAAGAGAGGCAGTCTGGTGTATGGAAAGCATCAGACGTGGCAGGAAGGAAAGGCGGGATTTGTTACAGCAGTGACAGAGGAAGAGCTTACTGTTCAGTATCATCCGGGAATCGGAAACGTAACGAATCATTTCTTCATTCCGGCAAGTGAAGTAGCGGAGGGACAATGGGAACTCAGATGGTCAGATGATTTATCCGAGGTCCACGAGTACAAGATGGAACCGGAGGGAGATGGCAATGAAACTTGAAGAATTGATTCACCAATGGTTCACGGGATATGAGGCAGTAGCGGGCAGACTTGCAAGATATGCAGGAAAGCCGGCTATTTTCTTTCAGACATCCCCGACCGACAGCCAGCATGGATGGGAAAAGAAATGCCAGTATCCGAGAATAGTGTACGCTATCGATATGCAGGCAGATCAGGAGCGGAAATCTGCGGGCACAATGCAGATAGGAATCTTTTGCGATGAGGCAGGAACACCTCCGGAAGAGATCGAACCGCTTGTGAAAGAGTGCTTGAAAGACCTGATTATCAATCCGGGTGAAGATGCCCCATACTGTTTTGCGTGGTCCCGGACAGAGAGTTTTGAACTGTCAAAAAGGGAAACGGGCGCAGATACACGGGTTATCGGATCGGAAATCAGGTTTGATATTTTGGAATACACAAGCCAGGAGACTACTGATCCGGACCCGATTGTAGCACTGAACCGGTACATCAAAGAGAAGATTCCGGAGGCGTTCGTCTTGGGGATGGACAAAATGGAATCGTTCAAAGTAGCCGATGCGAAAGCACCGGTTTTTTACTGTCGATTAGAGACGGTTGAGAAAGACAGGGAGACCAATACGGTAGCCTGGATGAATGGCAGGATCGCCGTTCATGTGATTTGTGCTGATACCAGCATGAGGATGAAGTGGATCATGGCGCTGGCAAATGCTCTTTCCCTGAGTGGAGAGATCGTTATGCTGGACGGATCACCTATGAGGATAAAGAGGCTGGTAGTAAATAACAAGGCTGATTATCTGAAGGAAGGTCAGCTGATGGTGACTGGGTATTATGGCCTGCTAAGGTACAAAGCTCAGCCGCACGTTGTCATGAAAAATAATCTGGAGTTTATCTGACAGGAGGTAATGATGGAAAAAAAGGAGACTGCAACGGCAAGAGCCGGAGCAAAGGACACGGAACAGAAGAAAACGCCAAAGATTCCTGCGGCTTCTGTGTATGGAGTAAAGGAATTGGCGGAAAACGCAGAGAGTGTCTTCGGGAAAAATGTCCGGAGCGAATGCGTGGTGGCGGCATTTAAAAATGCCGGAAAAACAGAAGCCACCAAAGAGGATGCTCAGAAAATCGTAAGAGAATTTTTAAAGAAGGAGGTAAAGTAGCATGGCAGGAACTTTTATGATTGGAGAAACCAAAGTCAGACCCGGCGGTTACTTCAACATTTCCAAGAAAGGGAACAGTTCCCTTGCAGGTGCTGTGAATGGAATTACGGGAATTCTGTTTAAGGCAGATTGGGGACCTCTCAATGAAGCTGTGGAGTTGGAATCCGGGGACGGATACGAAAACACATTCGGGAGCGGCGGGACAACAGATGCAGTTGGTCTGGCGTTCGAGGGCGGCGCACGGACGGCGGTGTGCTGTCGTATTGGCAACGGCGGCACACAGGGAAATATCAAGCTGAAGCTGTCAAGTGCGGATACGGATGCAGTATCCATCACCGCAAAGTATGTCGGGGCAAAAGAGTTCACCGTATCCATTAAGGATAAGCTGGCCGATGATACACAGCGTGAGTGCATTATCTACACGGGAACAAAGGAATTTGAAAAGGTTTCTTTTGCCAAGAGTGATGAAGATGAAGTGGCCGCACTTGTGGCCGCTTTTGCAAATTCCAGAAACTTCTCGGTTGAGGCCCTTAAAACCGACGAAGACGCACTGGTAACAGGCAAGCTGGCGGCAGTTACGCAGGAAGCAATGACACCTGGAACAAATCCTGAGTCTACTTTGCAGGATTACAGTAACGGGCTGGCAGTTCTGGAACCGTACTTCATGAATACTGTTTGCGTGGATACGGAGGATACGGCAGTACATGGGCTTCTGGATTCTTTCCTGGATCGGATTTTTGATATGGGACAGCTGAGCGTAGGCGTTGTTGCTGAAAAGAAGTCGGTTGATCTGGCAGACAGACAGGCTAACGCAGCCGCTTTCAATAGCGAGAAGATCATCTATGTGCTGAATTCAGCAGTCACGAGTACAGCCTATGGCGAAATTGAGGGGTATCAGACCGCCGCTAAAATCGCCGGTATGGTTGCTGGCTGCGCTTCCAACACGTCACTTACTCATACCGTTCTGGATAAGGTCACGGCATTACGTGACACCTTGACACCTACTCAGATGACAAAGGCAGAACAGAGCGGTTGCCTGGTGCTGAGTGTCAACACAGACAAGCAGGTATGGATTGATAATGCGATCAATACACTGGTGACTCCGGCTGACAATCAGGATGATGGCTGGAAGAAAATCCGGAGAACCAAGACACGCTATGAAATGATTAAGCGGATGAACGATCAGGCAGATTCTCTTGTCGGAAAGGTAGATAATGATAAAAACGGACGGGCAACCATTATCAGCCAGCTTCAGGGAATCGGCGATGCCATGATCGAGGAGGGCAAGCTCGTCTCCTGTTCAGTGACAGAGAGCGATACGTATTCTGCGGACGGAGATAGCTGCTGGTTTGTAATTGATGTAATTGACAAGGATTCTGCTGAGCACATCTACCTGATGTATCAGTTCAGATTCAGCACACAGGAAGAGTAAAGGAGGTAAGAGAATATGCCTATCAATAGCAGAGCTGCTGGTGATTCCAGACACGCAAGAACCGGGAAAGACGGTGCTTTTTACAACAAAGACGGCGTAATGCTTGCAAGCGTAGAGACATTTACGTCCAACGTGACCTGGAATAATGCGAAGTACAATGTGCTGGGTGATCCCCAGGAACACGAAACATCGGCATCCTATTCCGTAAATCTGACTATGACGCAGATTGTAGTGGAAGACGATGTGTTTATTAAGGAACTGTTTGAAGCAATGCAGACCGGCATTACGCCGTGCTGGGATTTCCAGGGAACGCTTCAGGGACTGAACGGTTCCGAAGAGAGAGTTGTGTACAGAGACTGCCTGCCGTCCGGACAGGTAGACCTGCAGAACGTGACAGTAGGAGATGTAATCAAGAGAGCATGGAATTTCTTCGTCAACAGACCGCCGAAGCTCCAGTCGCTGCTCTCCATTGGATAATCGACCATATGTTGATAGACTCTTGCGCCCGGCCCGATTGGGGGATGGCGTGAGAGTCTTTTTTTTATTTCGGAAAATTAGGAGGATTGTAAAGTCATGGAAGATACAAAGAATATTGCAGAAGTAAAAGATATGGAATTTACAGAGGAGCAGACCAATACGCAGATCAGGATGTTTGAGGGCGATTTCATCCAGGGACTTATTGCGGCAGCCGATTTCAAGACTGAGGAGACGAAGCGTATTGAGATTGTAAGAAGCGGAGTGGTTTATTTCGCATTCAGCATCCGTGCCCTCGGAGAAGAGGAGTACAACAAGTGCAAGACCAAGTGGACCAAGTACGTCCGCAATAAGCAGCTGGGTATCAAGCTCCCGGAAGACACCAATACGGTAAAGTATCGGTCGGCGCTGATTTACCAGGCAACGGTAGAAGAGGACCGTGAGAAGCTGTGGGACAACAAGAAGGTGTGGGCAGCCCTGAACAATAAGGGGCTTCAGATCATGAACGGGCTGGATGTTATTGAATACTGCTTGAAGAGCGGTGAAAAGGACAAGGTGATCCAGGCCATTGATGAACTGTCCGGCTACGATGCTGACAATCTGGAGGAAGTGGCAAAAAACTCATAATGGCCGGAGGAAAGGCCACTTTACTGCATCATATCTTCCAGAAAACAGGAATGACGATTGATGAATTTTACGAGAAATCCCCTGGAGCCAGAGCCTTTATGCTGGCTTCCATGAGGATTGCTCTCGAACCGAGAAAGGAAGGAGGGGAAAATAGTGGCTGAAACGGTACGGATTGAGATACCTATTGACGTGCAGGACAATACTGACCCTGAGCTGGCCAATATTGCAAAGGGATTCAATGATGTGGATGCGGCGGCGAAAAAGGCACAGTCGTCAGTGAACAGTGCCAGTAAAAAAGTAACTCAGTTTGATAAATCAACGGAGAAGACGCAGAAGAGTCTTTCGAACTGGGTAAAGCAGAAGTATGAGCTGTATCTGGAAGCAAAGGATAAGGCATCGCCTGTTCTGGACAAATTGAAGTCTGGCGTGAAGACGGTTGCAGGAAAAGTATGGAGCGTCACGATGAAAGCTGTTGATCTGGCAACGGCGCCGATTCGTGGCGTATTTAATTTACTGAAAAACCCTCTTTTCCAAGTCGGAGCGGTTCTCGGAGTAAGCGTAGGTTTTAAAGATACCATAGACACCTATGCGAACTTTGAGGCCGCTATGAGCCAGGTATCCGCAATCAGCGGAGCAACGGGAACTGATTTGGACAAGCTGACGGCGAAAGCAAAGAGTATGGGTGCAACAACAAAGTTTACTGCAACCGAAGCAGCAGAGGGCTTCAACTACATGGCTATGGCCGGATGGAAGACTCAGGATATGCTGGATGGTATAGAGGGAATTCTGAATCTGGCGGCCGCATCGGGAGAGGAGCTTGGAACGACCAGTGATATTGTGACGGATGCACTGACAGCGTTCGGATTGCAGGCGAAGGACTCTACACACTTTGCTGATGTTTTGGCTCAGACTGCCGCAAGTGCAAATACTACGGTTTCCGGAATGGGTGAAACTTTTAAGTACGCAGGAACGATGGCGGGATCACTGGGATACTCCATTGAGGACGTGGCCCTTGCTACCGGATTGATGGCAAACGCCGGACTCAAAGGCTCCATGTCCGGTACAGCACTGAATTCTATTTTCACAAGGTTGTCTACGAATACGAACGGTGCAAGAGACGCTATTGAAGAGCTGGGAATCCAGTTCTTTAACAGTGACGGTTCCGCAAGGAAGTTATCTGATGTTATGGGTGAACTGCGGGCAGCTACTGCAAATATGACAGCAGAAGAGAAGTCAGCTTTTGCAAATACGGTAGCCGGTACGCAAGCACAGAAAGGCTTACTGGCAATCCTTAATGCTTCAGAAAAGGATTACAACGACCTGGCAGAAGCCATTGGAAATGCGGATGGAGCATCGGCCAGAATGTCGGAAACTATGCTGGACAATCTCCAAGGTTCTTTCACATTACTGCAAAGCGCTGTTGATGGAGTGAAGATTTCACTTGGAGAGAGGATGGCTCCATACCTAAAGGACCTTGCTGAGTGGCTGACGGGAGAAATGCCATCCATCGAAGAGGGCCTGATGGAATTTATGGATTTTGTAGACGTTAAGGTTGACGGCTACAAGAGAAAGATTAAGGAATTTACATCTACGGAAGAATGGCAGAACGCAGACTTTCTCGGTAAAGTAAAGATTGCGTGGGATGAATTGATTGCAAATCCATTCAGCGAATGGTGGGGCAGCACAGGACACCAGTTTTTTGTGGAGAAAGCCGGGGACATCGGAAGAGGAATCGGAAGTGCGGTATCGACAGGACTTTTGGCGTTGCTTGGAATTGATGTTGCCAATGCGATAGACGATGGGGCAAGCGTGGGTTCTGCGTTTGCAAAAGGACTTATAGACGGTTTTGATACAGGTGCACTGAAGGACAAGTTGTGGTCCGGTATTCAGGGCATTTTTTCTAATGCGGCAAAGATTCTCCCGGGCGGCGAAGAGGCAAACTTGTCCTCATGGCTTTCTGCGGCGATGATTGCCAGAGTAGGTGCGCCGTTGTTGGGCGCAGGTATAAATACAGCAAAATTCGGCAGGGTTCTGTTCGGAACGCAGACAGTAACGGGAACCGATGGAAATACACAGGTGGTTCCTGGACTCGGAAGAATGATTCTAGGTAGTGCAGGATCAGGAACCGGTATTTTTGGTTTCGGAGCAAATACGGCTATCAATCTTGGGGCAGGAAACCTCGCCGGAGGAGCATCCTTGTCGGCAGGTGCGTTATCTGCTCTGGGGCTTGGTGCCACTGCCGGAGGTGTAATTGGAGGCATTGCGGTGATTGACGGCGGGAAGATGTGTACAAAGCTTTTACAGCAGACAACAGCAATGACAAGAAACTGTATGGAACCAGAGGAGCAACAAAGCTCGGCATGGTTGGAGCCGGAGCTGCTGCTGGTGCGGCAATCGGATCGGTTGTGCCCGTTTTGGGAACTGCCGTAGGCGGGTTAATCGGAGCCGGTATTGGCGGCATTGGTGCGCTGCTTGGAGGAAACAAGTTGGCAGACAGTATATCCGGAGTAACATCGGAGACAGAGAAACTGACAAGCCGACAGGAAGAACTTGCGGCAGTAACCAGCAAGATGAAGCAGCAGAACCTGGACAGCCACTTTGGAAAAATTGCATTGTCTTTGGCTGATGTGAAGCAGGTAGCATCCAGCATTATTGACATTCCTACGAACGTATATATGGGCGATTTCACATCGGCTTTAGATACGCTGAGCAATATGGAGAACAGCCTTGCTTCCAGGACGAAGACGATCAATAAGTATATGTGGAAAGCATCCGTGGGCGTCGAACTGACCGAAACGGAGCTATCTGATTTGCAGGAGCAGCTGGACGCATATGCACAAGAGGCGATTGATTATGTTCAGGAGCAACAGTACACGGCCAATCTTGCCATTGATCTGCTGATTACAGACGCTTCTGAAAATTCCGGATTCAAGGAGCAGATCAACAGCTATTATGAGGGAATCACTTCTGAGCTGGAAAATTTGAAAACCGAACTGAATCAGGCATTCCAGGACGCTATCAACATTGATGGCGATGGGGGTGCAAAGATTACGATTGATGAAGCTGCCTTAATCAGTGATTTACAGCAGCAGATCGCAGACATCACAACCAAGCTGTCAACAAGTCAGTTTGAGGCAAAGATGGACGTTCTGCAATTTAAGTTTTCCGGAGCCGACCTGGATGCAGAATCATTTGCCGCATTGCAGGCGGAACTCCAGGCACAGGTAGCCGAAACGACTGCCGGTTACGATCAGGCACTGGAGGTAGGGATTGCTAATGCAAAGATTATGCTGGAGGACGGCGCAATCGACCAGAGCCAGTATGATTCTATGGTGCAGAGCTTGAAGGAAGGGTATCTCCAGAATGTAGGAGATATTGAAATCAAAGCTGCCAGTTTCCAGCTCGATACACTTCTCGGGCAGTTTGACGAAGAACTGGAAGCGGCGGGCCTGGATGAAAAGGTTTCGGAAGCCATCCGCAACTGTCTGGAACAGAGTGCTGAGGCACTAAGGGAGAACAGCGGGGACGCTGCATTGAATGAAGCCCTTGCAGAAATATGGTCCGAAGACAACCTGAGATCAATGCTCGGCGTGGACAATATCGATGCGACAACTGCCGCAGTATTTTCTGACTTGTTTGAGCAGTTGGTTCCTACAGCCGAAAGTCTTCAGCAACTGGTCGGTAAATATGACGAACTGGGAGTGACTATCTCGGATGAAGTGCAGACATCGATCAGCAATGCATTAACAAACGCTGACCTGATTGGAACAATTTCTGGTGATATGGATTCTATGTGGGGGCTGATTGCAGATGAATTTAATGCAAGTTGCTCCAGATCGTTTTCAGAGGGAGAGTCCTACCAAGCTATGCTGAATATGCTTCAGCAGGCAGGCGGGAAGGTGCCGGAAGCCCTTACCCAGGGACTGACCGAGAATTTTAACATTGACGAGGCAACACTTGGATTGGGAAACAGCCTTGCCGCAAAGCTGATTGAAAACGCATTGCAGGGAATTGAAGGAAGCGGAGAAACGATTGGACCGGCAATTACCAGTGAGGTTGAAAGCAGCATCAGTAATGCAACTGCCGGAATGACGGCGGGAAGTGATATTCCTACTAAGGTTGGAGATAACATGGCCTCAAATGCGAGTAATGTAGAGCCAGGAGTGCAGGCGATTTCTGAACTGGCAAGTAGTCGATTGCTTGCGGATTTTCAGACGGTCGGCTCGGATGCTGGTTTTGAGGTTCCTGGACTCGTGAGCAACAATATAGGGGCGAATGCTGGGAATGTTCTTCCAGGCTGTGAGTTGGTGAGAAGTACAGCGGCAAGTTATCTCAGCAATCCTATTGACGTGACCACAACCGCAAATCTGACAATCAACTGGAATGTGCTGAACCCGACACCGCCTATTAGTGGAACCACCAGCGTTGTAAGACATGCCACCGGAGGAATCATGACATCACCGCATATCGGTATGGTAGCGGAGGATGGAGCAGAGGCGATCATTCCTCTTGGAAGTAAACGAAGGAGCCGTGGATTGAGTCTGTGGGAAAGGGCAGGTGAAATTCTCGGAGTCAAAAAATTTGCAGAAGGAGGTATAGTAGGAACACCGGAATTAAGCCGAAATCCGCTCTTTGCAGATGAAGGTATAAATTCCATCAAGGAAGCTCTTACAAACGAAGCCAGAACCTATAACGGCTTCTCAGACGATAATGAGGACAATGTATCAGTTGCAGAACCAGTTCCGGTAAAGGACGAGAACGGGAAGGAGCAAAAAACGGAGGTGAAGGTCAATGTTCAAATGACACCCACCTTCCAGATCAGCGGAAGCAATACTGATGAAGATAGTATTATGCGAATCGTCCGGGCGCATCTGAAAGAAATGACGGATGAAATCGGCGGCGAGCTTGCCGAAAGGCTGGAGATGGTATTCTCCAATATGCCGGTGAGAGGGGGAGCGTAAATGGATATCTACCTGAGTGAAGTGTCGAACAGCAAATCGAAGTTTACGTTCCCGGCACTTCCGGAAAAGATCAAAAGGAAAATTGGAACAAAGTACCAGAGCTATGACATCATAGGAAAGGGAACCGTAAAGATTCCTAAAGGGATGGAAGCGGAAAGCATTTCCTGGGATGGTACGTTTTTTGGAAAAACTAAAAAGAATGAGCCGATATGCCGGACCTGGACAAAACCGGCAACGTGCGTCAGCAGGCTTAGGAAGTGGATGGAGAACGGGACAGTTCTCCGTCTGCTGGTTTCTGATACGTCTATAAACTGCGATGTGACAATCAGCGAGTTTTCTCCGTCTGAAGAGGGGGCTTTTGGAAATGTCTCATACTCTATTACCTTTGTGGTAAACAAGGAGCTGAAGATATATACCACATCCGAATTGAAGATTGCTCAGTTCGCAAAGAAGACTACGCCGAGACCGTCCAAGAATAAGGATACGGGGAAGTCAAATAGCAGGACACATACAGTCAAGAGCGGAGATACACTCTGGGCGATTGCACGGAAATATTATGGTAATGGCTCGCAGTACACGAAGATTTATAATGCAAATAAATCTGTCATTGAATCAACAGCAAAAAAGCATGGGTACAGAAGCAGCAACAACGGGCACTGGATTTTCCCAGGAACGAAATTAAGAATTCCGTAGGAGGTGGGCTGCATGATTGATATTTCAAAAATCAAGTACCGCCTGGTGATTATGACAGAGAGTAAGAAGCAGTACAACATTAAGGACTTCGTAGAAGATTTAGGTTGGGAGGAGAATGATGGTGAGCTTGCCGTCAGGATTTCCTTTACCGCCAAAAACGAAAAGACAAGCGCCGGTAAGATTTCGTCCCTGGCAAAGCTGGGGTGTCTTGTCGGCATTTTTGCTGAACATGGATCAACCAATACAGAAGTGGCCCGTGGATATATCACAGATTGGAAGCCGAAAGTCTCCGGCAGCAAGGAAACCTTTGAGGTAACTTGCTATGATGAACTGTACAACTTGCAGGAGAGCCAGGATTTTATCTACTACTCAGCAGGGGCAGGCACAAAGGCAGTAATCAAAAAGATATTCAGCGACTGGAAAGTGCCGATGGAGAAATACGATGGCCCGAATGTGACGCATGGAAAGCTTGCATACAAAACGGAAATGCTTTCTGATGTCCTTCTGGATTTACTGGACGATGCAAAGAAAAAGGGCGGCGGCGATGCGCTGATCCGGGCAGCAAAAGGCAAAGTGAGCGTTATCCGCTGGGGAAGCAATAAGACGGTGTATCATTTTGAGGCTGACAACACAAAAGTAGCATCCCATAAAATGAGCACAGCCGGAATGATAACCAGAGTGAAAATCATTGGGCAGGAGGACAAAGAGGGCCGGGCCAGCGTTGAGGCCACCGTAAACGGCAAAACGAAATACGGAATCCGGCAGAAAATATATGTGAGAGGGAAAGACGATAGCCTGGGAGATGCAAAGTCAGCTGCCAAGGATATTTTGGATGAAAAGGGCGAAGTCTCAAACGACATATCGGTACAAGCTCCAGATATTCCGTTTGTACGGAAAGGAGACCTGGTGCATTTGAAGGTAGGAACTCTGAGTGGATATTACTACGTGAAGGGTATCCGGCATGATGCTGATACAAGGTCAATGACTATGGACTTGAAGAAAGCCGTTGCTTCAAGTAGCAGTACATCAAATAAAACAGAAACAAAGAAAACATACAACGTGGGCGACATTGTGAATTTTCATGGTGGCACCCATTATGTTTCTTCCTATCCGGGAGCCAAAGGATACAGCGCAAAGGCCGGAAAGGCAAAGATTACGATTAAGAATGGGTCCGGGAAAGCGCATCCTTGGCATCTTATCCATACCGACAGCGGAAGCAACGTGTATGGGTGGGTGGATGAAGGAACGTTTGATTAAGGAGGTGAGAACGATGCCTTACCAGGGAAATCCGGGGGCGAGCAAGCTTGGGAAAGTCCTGTCAGAAAGGATGAACAAGCAGTCAGAAAGCCCGCTGGTCTTGGATTTTGGCAGTATCCAAAAGGACTACAGTTTGAGAACCAACACTTTTCCAAAGGCAATACCTAAGAAGGATTATACGGTATGCAGGCATGTTGCGGGATTGACATTATCAACCGGCGGCGGATCGCATGGCGGTCATGAATCGGGAAACGGCTCACATGCCCATTCTATCCCGGTCCCCAAAATCAAGCCAGGAGACAGGGTGTTGGTGGCCTGGATTCAGAATGAAGTGACGGTTATCGATGTGATCGTTCCGGCAGCTCAGTTGTAGGAGGTGAAGCATGGCAGAAAGTTTATTTCCCACAACAGAGGTTCCTGAGCTTCTTGAAGAAGCGGATCAGTTCGATGAAACCTATAAGCCGAGCGTGGCGTGGGATTTTGAAAAAGGTGATTTTGTAAGGAATAGCGCGCACCAAATGGTGCAGTGCGCCGGAAAGGAAGCGTACAAGGTATGGTGCATCAAAATGGTGTGCACAGAAAGGTACAGCTGTCTGGCATATCCGGACGAACTGGGCGTGGAAATGGAGGAGGCACTGAAAGAAGATACGAACAGTGCCGTCGAATCAGCTGTTGAAAGAACTATTTCGGAAGCATTATTGGTAAACCCCCGTACAGAATATGTGCGGGATTTTGAATTTACATGGAATGGAGACGAGCTTCATTGCAGTTTCCAGGTCAAGGGGATTGAGTGGGAGGATGAAATTCCTTTGTCAGTCACCCTTGGAAGCGATTTGGAGGTGATAAGTTATGGCGGTTGAGTTTGTTGCTCCGGATTTTATTGAGGGTTGCAGCCCGGAGGAAATCCAGGACAGGATGATGGCGAATCTTCCGGAAGATATAGACGATATGCCCGGGGGATTCCCGTATGACTTCACAATGCCGACAGCATTGGAAAAGTCGGAGATGATTCAGTTCCATATGGTCCGTGTGCTGATGCTCATGTTTCCTCAGTTTGCCTGGGACGAATGGCTGGATTACCACGGAAAACAAGCAAACGTGACCAGGAGGGCAGGCAGGCGGGCCGAGGGAACGCTACGAATCGAAGGGAATATTGGCCTGGAGATTCCAAAAGGCACGATATTCTGTACAGCGGCTACTGATGAAAACAGTTCGGTGCTGTTTGCTACGGATGAAGACGCTGTTATAGAGGAAGGTTCTGTAGATGTCCATATTACAGCTGTTGATGCAGGGAAGGAAAGTAATGTTATCGCAGGCACGGTCGTTCTTGCGGAAAATCCGATAAATGGAATTACGTCTATCACAAATCCGAAGGCGCTGACCGGGGGGACTGATGATGAAGATGATGAAACGTACAGAGCCAGAATCCTTGAAGCCTATGCACTGGAAACAATGAATGTCGGAAATAACGGCGATTATGTTCGGTGGGCAAAAGAAGTAGCAGGCGTAGGAAGTGTTTCCGTTATCCCGGAATGGAACGGACCGGGAACCGTGAAGTTGGTCATTATCGACACAAACGGAGACCCTGCCGGTACGGATATTTGCACAGAAGTTTACAATCACATCATGCAGCCTGATTCCCCTATGGATAGAAAAGCACCGATAGGGGCAGCATTGACGGTGGTGAGTCCGGACATTACGAAGCTGAATTATGTGTGTACCGTTAAGCTGGTAGATGGGGCGAATGTTGATGAAGTAAAGGAAAATTTCAAGAAGAATCTCTCAGAGTATTATCTTACGGCGGAACTGGAAGGAGTTTTGAAATTTGCCAGAATCTGCTCTGCTCTTATCAATACCGAAGGTATCTATGATTTTTCCGAGATCACGGTTAATGGGAAAACAGGAAATGTTGAATTACCAAAGAATCAGTTCCCGGTGACTGAGAGCATCAGCATGACAGTGATTGAGGGGGCGATATGATGGATTTAGAGAACTTCCCAACCAGCGAATCGGCCAAACGTATGATGGATCGGATTACGAAAGGGTTCTATGATAAATCGTATGTGGGCAAGTGGATATTCCAAGTAATGGGAATGGAGTGGGATGAAGTAGCGTCCTGGGTAGGGGAACTGCCATATCAGGCGTTTTTGGAGACTGCAACCTGGGGAATCCGATATTTTGAAGAGAAATACGGTCTGGAAGTCAATGAGGACTTAAACCTGGAAGACAGGCGCAGGATCATTGAGGAGAAAATCAGCAAGTACGGAAGCATGAATCCGGAAACCCTGAGAGAAATTTCTGAAAGAGTGACCGGCAGGCCGTGCAAGGTTGAAGATTTTGTTGGCGACTACACTTTCTGGATCACGATTTTTCAGGGCGAAGAAGGGTATAGCTTCAAAGATTTTCTGGAAAAAATTGACAGCAGCAAGCCATCACATCTGAGCTATGGGGTGACTCTGGATTTCAAAGAAACAGTTGCACTGGCGTATGCGTGTGTAATCAGGGAGAGAAAAAAGATCAGGGAATCTACATATACTGGCGGCGATCCGCTGGATGGGATTACCTGGTATGTGGATGAAAACGAAATTATCCTTACTGATGAAGATGGAAATATTTTAGTGGAATAGGAGGCGAGAACATGAGCTTGTTAGCTCCAGACCTTACAGAAAGTGGTCTTGGATTATTGATAGAAGCGCTGGATGGCGATGGAATTGAGTTTACCAAAATCGTTCTGGGCGATGGCAAACCGCCAGGAACCAACAGAGAGACTGTGCGGATCACCAACCCAATTATCGAAGTCGGAATTACAAAACTGGAAAAACATGAAAATTTCGTCCTTCTGACGGGTGAGTATGATAACGGCTCTCTGACAGGAGGATTCTATGCGAATGAGATTGGGGTATTCGCCCGGAACTCGAATGGCCAGGAAGTATTATATGCGTATAATTATTCCTCAGAGTATGTGGATTTTATCCCGGACAAGGACTCTGGCCGGATCGTGGAAACGCAGATTAGCATTATTGTATCGATAGGAGAAGCGGAAAATGTCACAGCAATTCTGACAGAAGCAGCAGTGTACGCTTCCAAAAACGAACTTCAAAACCATATTAACGATACAAGAAATCCGCATAAAGTCACGAAAGAAGACGTGGGGCTTGGAAATGTACAGAATATGGAATTTGGCGAGAACACTGTTAAATTTACAGAAGCGAAATCCGCCACAAATATTGAGCCTACGGACAGTATGGCTGTGATCCTCGGAAAAGTTAGGAAGTTTTTTTCGGATTACCTGGGACATTTGAAAGCGAAGAACCCACATCAAATAAATGCGGCCTCCATAAATGCAGGCACAGGGTCGATCACCGTGGAAAGGGGAGGGACTGGTGCAACCACAGCGGCATCCGCACGTAAAAATCTTGGAGTAAATGCAATTTACCAGACCAGAGCTTATACTTCCGACATCATACAGTTCCCATCTTCCGGCTATTACGCATCGGCCACAGTTCCGATTTCAGCAATCAGCGGATATGCAGCCGTAGCAGTTGCTCAGTGGCAGATACTGAACGATGGCACATCAGGATCAAGCGATGGACTGATAGACTTAAACAATATTTGCTTTTCGGGCAACAATGTTGTTGTGCATCTGGTGAACCGGAAGACATCCGCAAACCATTGTAAGTTTTGGGTGACGGTATTGTACATTAAAAATCTATAGAAGGGAGAAAGTATAGTGGCAATTAAAAAAATAACAGAAGTCAGTATGGCTCCGGAGGAATGGGGAGAAGCTATACCGAATATCTACATTGAGCATGACGGTGTGCTGTACAGGGCTACGGCAGACCAGATTGCAAAACTGATTGGCGCCGGTCTTGACTTTGAGAAAATCAAGAATGCCGTCGAGAGCGGTCTTGGATCGGATGTGGATTTTGACGAGGACGAACAGCAGCTATTCCTTCTGGACAGCGAAGGAAACAGGATTGGAATTGGCACACAGATTGTTGCCGGACTCACCGGTCTGTCTATGCAGACAGAAGAGGATGAATCCGGCAATTACTATCTCGTGACCTACGATGCAAAGGGCATAGAGCTTTGCCGGGTAGAATTTACTCCGACCGGCGGCGGATCAGGAACGGCGTATGTATGCCGACTCATCAATGGTATGGCATCATCCAGGCTGTCTATTCCCTCTGGGCAATCGTGCGTACTGGCGTATGAGTTTTATGAGTATTACGGACAGGAGCAGACGGGCGTAAATGCGACTGTGCAGTATTCGCTGAAAGGAGCGACCGGCGATTATATGCTGCTGTCAACACAGGATATTCAGCAGGGAGCCAACCGGTTTGACTGTACGCAGTTCCTCAGCTCTGGCACGAATTACCTCAAAATCTCAGTGACCGGCGGAGAGAGCGGCGTAGAGAAGGTGCTGATTTTTACTCTGAATGTGGTTGATGTTTCTCTGACCTCCACTTTTTCTGATACAGTGGCATATACCGGAAGCATCAGTTATTTGTATAAAGTGTTCGGCAAGGGTCTGGAAAAGACTATGCACTTCCTTGTAGACGATGAAGTGTATGCGGATGTTTCCATCGGCTCCAGCCACAATGTACAGTTGTCACAGATTATCAACCTGGCGAAGTACGGGCATGGCGCACATAAACTGGAGGTTTACTTTACGACAGCAGAAGGAACGAAATCATCTTCGCTAAAGTATGACATCATCTATGACGCAGGAGAAAGCACGCCGATCGTGGCGTGTTCTTTTGATACAGAGAGCGTAACATACGGCGAGCCAATCTATGTGAACTATGTTGTATTCACTCATGGCAGTGATTACACAGAAACCGTGAAGCGGAGAATCTATACTTACGATGGAGAGGGCAAGAGAATTGATTATAGCGAGAGCGTACAGTCGAATGTTGTCAACCAGAAAGTGCAGAGTTGGACAATCACTGATTATCCGACTTCCGGAGATATTTATCTGGAGATTTCTTCCGGCGCATCAATGCGCACACTCAAGGTGAACGTCCTTCCAGTATCCGGAGATAGAGATTTTTCGGACGTGAAGACGAGGCTGATTGCTTCCGTTACAGCATCGGGGCGGAGCAACAATGACAAAGACAGGGATACGATAAGCTGCCTGTACACTACAAAAGACGGTGTTAAGACAGAGATTACGGCTAAACTTACCGGGGCGAATTATAGCTCAAACGGGTGGTGCGCAGACAACGACGGCTACCCTGTCTTGCGTGTGTCTGGAGATATGGAATGCAGGATGCAGCTTCCGTTCTTTGCGGCAAGCTATACAGATCAGAAGAATCAGAGGGTAGCATTTGCCGGAACGGCTACTGCGGCCGGTCGGACCTTTGAGGTGGAGTTTAACGCACATGATGTCACGGATTACTCAAAGCCGATCATGGAGATATTTGATCCAGTCGGGAATATGGGAATCCGGATTTTCCCGACCAGGGCGTATCTGCTTAGTGACGCAATGAGCATTACCGTTGACGCACTGGGAAACATCACCAATAAGAACAATATCCCTTATGTGGAGTATAAGGAGGACGAAAAAATCCGTCTTGGATTTGTTATTGAGCAGAACGGATACTACCAGGAAGAGGACGGAGCCAGGAAACAGCTTGTCCGTGTCTATGTCAATGGAGAAATGTCTAAAGCGGTTGCTTACAGTGCAGACAGCTTCACATCCACCACAGCGATGCCGGTGATTAAAGCGGACGGCTGTATCGTGGATGTGTATTCTATGCGTTTCTACGACTATGCATTAGGACATGAGGGCATTTTGAAAAATCTGATTGCCGACAAACCCTCTATCATGGAGAAGATTAAGATTTATGACGCAAACAATATTTTAGACGATTCAGGCGATGTTTCCTATGAGGAGTGCCTGAAACTATATCCTTGTATGGTTTTGACTGGGGACCTGTCGAAGTACAAAGGAAACAAGGTGAAGATTGGTGTGTACTTCACAAAGCCAAACGCAGAGCTGGACGATGGATTCTATGCGGAGCTGGAGCTGATGGATATTGATACCAGCGGCTCTTTTGGTAATGTCAACAATGTACAGGGTACATCATCGCAGTATTATATCAAGAAGAATTACAAGATTACATTCTACAGATGGGATGCAGTAAATCAGAAAT
>OKWJ01001408.1_pt1 | contig 17377 bp, 25 predicted proteins | sample 1607121 | NCBI WGS metagenome assembly OKWJ01 (sample SAMN04414080, study PRJEB24778) | human gut metagenome | material: faecal | host: Homo sapiens | reverse complement strand
CGGTTTCCACTCGGCCGACAAAATCGCCATGAGTATGGGATTCGATAAACTGTCGCCGGAACGGGTCGATGAAGGGATTCTCTATACCCTGGCAGAGGCTGAGGGAAAGGGACATCTTTGCATGCCGAAAAAAACATTCCTGAAGGCTTGCCTTAAAGTACTGAATACGCCGCAGTTAACGGAACAAATGGTGGGAAACCGTGCTACCAGACTGATATACAGTGGGAAACTGGTCATGTACCAGGACTTTGTTTACCGTGATAAAACGGCAGAGGCAGAAGAAAATCTGGCCAAGGCTATTTGCAGCCAGATGAAGCACCAGAAGGTTCATGCATATGGAGACTTAGAGGCAGAACTGGATCAGGAAGAATGCAAGCTAAAAATTCAGTTGGCGCCGGAGCAGCGGGAAGCGGTCAAAATGGCGCTGACACATGGTCTGTGTATTATTACCGGCGGTCCTGGTACAGGAAAAACAATGATCCAAAAAGCATTGCTCGATATTTATAGAAGAAAGCATCCGAACGATGAAATTGTCTGCTGTGCGCCTACCGGGAGAGCGGCCCGGCGTATGGAGCAGTCAACAGGATATCCGGCGTCTACGGTACACAAGGCGCTTGGCTTGATTGCTGATGAGGACGATGCTTTTGATATTCCGGATATGTTAGATGCGGATCTGATTTTGGTAGACGAAGTATCTATGGTTGACATCTTTCTTGCAGGTCATTTGTTTGATTCTGTGAAATATGGCAGCCGGATCGTGCTGATTGGAGATGCAGATCAATTACCTTCTGTAGGTCCCGGCGCTGTTCTGAGTGAGATGATTGCCAGCGGATGTATTCCTGTTGTGCGTCTGGATAAGGTTTATCGACAGGATGCCGGCAGCCGAATCGCGATCAATGCAAAGCTGATTCGACATGGAAACCATGCACTGGAATACGGCGAGGATTTTCAATTGATTGAGTCAGCTAACCTAGCGCAGTCGGCCCAAATTATTGAAACACTGTATCTTCAGGAAATAGAAAAGTATGGCGTGGATAATGTTGCACTTCTTACGCCATACCGGCAAAAAACAGAAACTGGCGTTAATGCTTTGAATTTGCGCCTTAGGGAAATTGTCAATCCACCGGACAGAATAAAAGCGGAGCTTGCTTTAGGCAAGCGGATATTTCGGTCTGGGGATAAGGTCATGCAAACAAAAAATCATGGGGAAGTAAACAATGGAGACATTGGATATATTACCGGGATATCGCAGTATGGCAGTGATGGAACTGTCAGTATTGATTTTGGAGATGACAGGAGGACGGAGTATGAATCCAGTGAACTCGACATGCTCGATCTGGGGTATGCCTCCACGATTCATAAATCCCAGGGGTCAGAGTACCAGTCGGTTATCATCAATCTGCAGTATGCGCATTCCATTATGCTTACCCGGCCGCTGGTTTACACGGCGATTACCAGAGGAAAGACAAAGGTAATTATTGTTGGTGAGCGGCGTGCATTATGCATTGCTATTAAGCAAACCGACGTGGAGAAACGTGGTACCCAATTGTCTGCACGAATTCAGGAATATTTATAAAGAAGTAGAAAGGAGTCAATTATGGCAACATTATTGGATAAGTATCGTGAAAAACAGGATGTGTTTCGCTCCCAGATCGCAGAAAGCAGCTTTTCCCTGGAGGACTTGCTGCTTTTGCAGGAACTTAATTACCGGATTTGTGTGCTGGAAACGTTCCAGTCATTCTGTAAATCGGCCCCGATTACTATGGATACAAAGCTGATGGGGTATCATTTTCAGATAGTGGATGCTTATGTCCGATTTCTTTTAAATGAAAGAAAGTTTGGAACAAAAGCAGATGACGAGGGACAGAAACGGCGTGAAATGGCCAGAGCAACACTGGAGCGTGTGGTTCAGGATGGAAGGAAACGATTTACAAGTTTTTCAGCAGGGACGCAGGAACAGTATAAAAAAACGATCTGCAATTTTAGTAATTCTATATTACCTGTTTGGATGCAGTATCGGAATACATACGTTGATATTAAGTAAAGGAGGCTTAGTTATGAGTCAGAATAACTCGAATGAAAAAGCGGTAATGTTGGCCGCAATTGGAAAAATCAATGAGGTATCCGGTTTTGATCCGGCCCCATTTGCTGTGGATTATACAGATCTGAATACTGGAGAGGTGCGCAAGCGCCTCCCGGTTATGATACAGATGGCATGGTTCCGGATGAAGTATCCGGAAGGCAGGATTTCAGTCCAGGTTTCACCAGGAAAAGAATGCTTTATCGCCACGGCAAAGGTATATCCTCATTACAAGGACCCAGTGGAATGCTATCTGGCCGAGGCAACTGCATCGCGCGGTTATCTGCAGGATAAGCCGTCAGTATCCCCACGAGAGTGGGCGCAAACTGCGGCCGTTGGGATTGCTTTGCGTAATGCGGGGTTCGGGCTTCAGTTTTCTATGGCGGGCGAGGAATATGAAGGTGTAGTGCCGAATGAATTGGGCACGGCCGGAATGCATGTAGAAGAAATGGAAAATGCATCCAGTATGCACGAGGAACCGGCGAACAATAGCGCTGGAATACCGGAGACAGAAAATGCCGAGCAGCCAGTTAAGGAACTGACTCCGGAAGAAAAACTTCAGCAGGCCATGCAGGTTCCTTGTCCGATTACAAAATTCAGCGGTAAGACACTTGGAGAGGTTTTGCCAATGGACCCTGGAGCAATCAAATGGGTTGCGACAAAGTTTACCGGCAGTGAAGAAATCAAGGAAGCAGCTAAAATGATATGCGAATATGCCCTGAATCAGGCCAGTGCGTAAATGACAGCAGAAAATATGGGGATGGCAGCAATGCCGTCCCCGGAAAGGAGGCCGTATGGAACGATTCAGTATGAGTCAGGTGGTTTCATTGCTTAATCTGCCAGGACCGCCTGGCGGCAGAAGTGCATATTATATCCAGTGTCCATGCTGTGATGATAATCCCAGGAAGAAACATTTGAATATTAATTTGAAAAAGGAAGTATTCAGGTGTCCAAAGTGTGGGATTTCTGGCGGAATCTTTGATTTATATTCGCTTTATACCGGGATACCAAGAGATAAGGTGCGTAAAGCGCTCGTTGAAAATCTTGGAGAACCAATGAAGCAGATTCCAAAGAAGAAAAAACAGCAGATAAAGGAACTGCCGGAATCTCCGCTGGCTAATATTGAAATTCGACATGCGACTTACAGTGCATTACTTTCTAAGTTGTCATTGGCAGCTGATCATAAAGAAAATCTGCTTGGTCGTGGCTTGACGGAAACGGAGATTGAACAATTGGGATATAAGACGACGCCGGTTGTTGGAATGTCTTCGATTGCAAAACAGTTGCAGTCAGAAGGATATCAGCTTGCCGGTGTTCCCGGCTTTTATCGCACGGAGTCGAATACCTGGACGCTTGTCTATGAGCAGCGAGGAATTCTGGTTCCAGTGCGTGATCGATTGGGACGCATTCAGGGAATACAGATTCGCCGGGATAAAGCCACCAAAAGAAAATTCCGCTGGATTTCCAGTATCTACCGAAAGGATGGATGTGCCGCATTGACATGGACGCATCTTGCAGGGCCGGTACGGCCGCAAATTGCTTTGACGGAAGGTCCCATGAAAGCGGATATTATTCACGCCTTAACAGGAATAACGGTATTAGCCGTTCCGGGAGTAAATGGCCAGACGCAGCTGAAGGCTGCTTTGGAGGAATTGCAGAAGGAAGGGCTTGAGGAGATCAAAACCGCTTTTGATATGGATTTTTTAGTAAATCGTCATGTGGAGAAAGGATATAATGACCTGTATCAATTGTTGGAAGAGATGGGATTTCGTTATGGTACATATCTATGGGATTCCAGATACAATGGACTTGATGACTATATTTGGAAATACTGCTTGCAGGAGCAAAGGTCATAGTGCTGTTATGGGGCGGAGTCAATGGATTTCGCCCTTTTTTTAATACGTTTCTTCTATATATAATGCGTATTTCGGTTGTAAAAACGCATAGTGGATCGTGTAATGATAGAGAATGGAAAAGTAAAATTATTATCAGGAGGTAACGAATATGTTAATTGCAATCGATCACGGTAATTATGCCATTAAGACGCCCCATTTTTCTTTTGTGTCAGGATTGGCGGAGCATACGGTCAAACCGCCTATGACAGACGAGATTCTGGAATACGGAGGAAGATATTGGACATTGGGCGGAAGGCGTCTGAGTTATATGCGGGATAAGACGCAGGATGACAGGTATTTTATACTTTCCCTGTTTGCCATTGCTAAAGAACTGGAGACCAGTGGCCGATATACCCTTTCTTTGCCGGTAGAGCTGGCTGTCGGATTGCCGCCGGAGCATTATGGTACTTTAAAGGAGCGGTTTGCCCAGTATTTTAAAAGGGAGGACGTTATCCAGTTTGTATATAAGAATAGACCATACAGTATCACGGTTGATCGCGTCATGGTCTTTCCACAGGCATATGCTGCAATCATTCCGCAGAGCGGCCTGGTGCTACATACATTGCGTATTTTTATTGTTGATATTGGGGGTTATACGACGGATGTTTTGCTTCTGCGTAATGGGAAACCGGATTTGCAGTTTTGCCGCAGCCTTGAGACTGGTATCATAACAATGAATAATGAAATTGTCAGAAAGGTAGGTGCGCTTCATGATATGCGTATTGAGGACGAGCATATCAGTGCGGTAATAAGGGGTGAGGAGACGATTCTTCCGGAGGAAATCAAGGAAACAATCCGTGGTGCGACGAAACTGCATGCAAAAGATATTCTGGATCAGCTGAGAGAATTGCAGGTGGACCTGCGTTCTAATCCGGCAGTGTTTATTGGTGGAGGCAGTATTCTGCTCAGACCGTATTTAGAGACATCGCCCCTGGTGGCGAAGGCCAGTTTCGTAGAATCCCCCAATGCAAATGCAATCAGGTACGAGATGCTGGCAAGAAAACAGCTGTCTCTTCGCCCACTTGGTTAATGGGCGGAGGGATGTGATGTGAAAAAAGATGGGAAATATCGGTTTTCTCTCCAATTTGGAGCCGATACGGAGGATCAAATCAAGGTTGGTGAATTATTGGAGAAGTTGGGTAATAAAAAAAGTTCTTTCGTAGTAATGGCACTAAATGAGTATCTATCTGCTCATCCAGAACTGCAAAGCGGAGATTGTAAAATAGAAGTTAAGATAGCTTCCGGTTACAATTGGAATAAAATTGAGCAGTTGATTCACACGATAGTAGATGCAAAGATGGCTACACTCCAAATCCCGTCAACAGCAGAGGGAGCTTCTACAAAGGAAATACCGGATGCATTAGAAGAGGACGTTGCGCAGATGTTGGGGAATCTTGACATGTTTCAGTGAATAGAGATGAGTCTATTGGTATTATAAATTAATTTATCCGCTATGTTCCTGAAAAAAATCCATAATAATTTGTAAAATACCATTTATGGTGCGTATATCGGAATTATGATTTCTTCTGCTCCAGTATATGTTCGTTTAAAATAATGATATAAGGAGTATAAGACAAGTGGATTACGTAATTTTAGGAAAGAATATTAGGAAGTATCGGTTGATACTAGGAATGCGCCAAGAAGATTTGGCAGAGTTATGCGGATGCAGCGACAGCCATATTGGACAGATTGAGAATGCCCGCGGGATTCCCAGTCTGGAGATGACTGTGAAAATTGCAAATGCGCTTTCTGTGACTGTGGATCAGTTGGTCAAAAAAGACTATACAAATCCGGAAAAGGTTTATCTGAAGGAAATCGCAGAACGTATTGAAAAGTATCCAGTCAAAAAGAGAATTCAAGCGTGTGAAAGCTTAATGAATTACCTAGATGCACTTGAAAACTTTGGACAGTAAAGACGAGTGATACATAAGTTTTAGCTGGCAGTCATGTCAGCAGCCCAGTTATGTTATGAGAACGGCTATATTGCGCGAAAGCGTAGTGTAGTCGTTTTTTCGTGTCCATTTTTATGAAAGGAAGTGATTCAGCTGATTTAAGAGTTCACGTTTAGGTAAGAAACAAAATCTTGGCATGCCATCATGGCATGCTGGATTCCTGCCTTGGTGGTATGCCCTAAGGAGGCATAGGAATGAACCACCAACAGGGATCAAAAACAGATGAATTAAGGGCGAGGTTTACCGGATGGCTTGAAACAACAGTGTACCGGGCAAGAATCAATTATATTCGTAAACTTGCCCGTCAGATCGAAACAATTTCGATTGAAGAGGTAGCAGAAAATGATCTGGTAAGTAATATATCGGATCAGGATTGGTGCAGAAACCTTTCAGCACAGCAGGCATTTGACTTTGAGGAGGAAAGGCTTGCTAAAGCTTTTGCTGAATTACCACTGATGAGGCAGCGTATCTTGACGATGCTGTTCGTCGAAGAAAAGAAACCAGAGGAGATTGCCGCACAACTGAATTGTTCGATTCAGCATGTATATAATCAGCGGTCATTGGCATTAAAAAAGCTGCGCACAATGCTTGCGAAAGGTGGTGAGGATTTTTGACTCAAGAGAACTTTCGCAGGATATTGCAGGGGGCAGTGGCAGGCAGTCATGAAGATTTGGAAGAATTACTGCGGCTATATTTGCCAATGATTAACAAGTACAGTTATCTGGATGGTCAGCTGGATGAAGATCTGCGGCAGTATATCATGATACATATTGCCCTAAATATATCTAAATTCGTAATTTGATGTTCGCTGTGGCCCCAAGAGTAATCCTGGGGCTGCATTTTTATAATTTTTCAGCAGAAAGATTAGATTTTCGAATGATCAGTTGTCTTTATATACAAAGGCATCCCCATGTCTTATGTACCTTGACAATTTCATAGTCTTCACCTCTACGGTCCCGATTTGGAGAGCGGCTATCCGTCTGTGTGGCAGACAGAACCAAGGGCACTGATATGTGGGCGGCACCTGCATAACGCAATGACACTATCGGGGATAATGAGACTTCCGTGATTCGCGGCCCAGCCAGAACGAAGGCGGGGAGATGAAATTTCTATGGACCTGTTCGCCGCAGGCGGAGTGTGGAGCGTTTTATTAGGTAAACACATAATGTAAAGAGATGATGAACCTGGCTGTGTATGGGATTAAGCAGCCGGTTTGTATCTTTGCTGTTATATATGAGGAGGTAACATATGGGATATAAACGGCAGGATGTTGAAAGGACAAAGCAGTATGCAAAAAAATTTGTGCGATATAAGGAAGGCGCGGAAAAGTATAGTCTTGGCTTAACAAAGTTTCAGGAATTGGCTAAGGAAGCAAAGGCGGTCTATAAGGTCGATGGGATTGCACTGGTTAACTGCGAAATATTTGAAAAGTTTCTTGAAACTTTCCGCGAATATTAAATATATGATTTTTATGAAGTATAAATTACATACTGGGGTTCACAGTATCAGGGACTTGACTTTATGTAAGACAAAAAGTATAATATCAGATATGTGGAGGTAGCAAAGTGATGAAAACGGGTAGACCAAAATCGGCTAACGCAAAGCGTGAGTCTATTACAATCCGAATGTCGGAAGAAACCCATAAAAAGTTGATTGAATATGCTGCTGAACACAAGATGTCGAAGACGGAAGTTGCCCTGCGAAGTTTGGAAGAGTATTTATCCAAGTGGGCGTAAGTACTGTGGGTCCCTTCTTCATTATTTTTGAAGGAGGAACAAACATGGCAAAAGCAAGAAAGGATGATCGCGGAAGGGCGCTCAGGAAAGGAGAAATACAGAGAGCGTCAGACAAGCGCTATATGTACACTTACACCGATCCGCTGGGAAGGCGAAAATTTATATATGCGCAAGATCTGACAACGCTTCGTGAAAAAGAAAAGCAACTGATGAAGGATCAGCTGGATGGCTTAGACCTGTATGTTGCAGGAAAGGCCACCGTAAATGATACCTTTGATCGGTATATGTCTACCAAGTATGATCTGAGAGATACTACGCGAAGTAATTATATTTATATATATGATCGCTTTGTTAAAGATACATTCGGTAGGAAAAAAATTGCAGATATTAAGTATTCGGATGTACTTCAGTTTTACTATCATTTGCTTAATGAGGAGGAACTGGCGTTAGGAACATTAGACTCAGTTCACACCTTGTTGCATCCGACATTCCAGCTGGCGGTTCGTGATGAAATTATTCGGAATAATCCTTCAGATGGCGTGATGAAAGAGGTCAGCAAAAAAGATGGTAAGGCGAGAGGCATTAGGCATGCTTTGACATTAGAACAGCAGAGAGCTTTTATGGAATATATGGCCAATCACCCAGTGTATTATCACTGGTGGCCGTTATTTACAGTATTGCTTGGAACCGGATGCCGAATTGGTGAGGCAATTGGCCTTCGATGGGAAGATCTCGATTTTGAAAATCGGATTATCAGTATAAATCACAGTTTGGTCTATTATCCGGTTGGCGAATCAAGAAAGTCTGTTCTGCGAGTTTCAAAACCGAAAACGGATGCAGGAATCCGTACTATTCCGATGCTTGATACCGTACATGATGCGTTCCAGATGGAGCGTGACGAGCAAGAGGAAACGGGATTTAACGAAACGGAGATTGATGGCATGAGAGGATTTGTGTTTGTCAATCGCTACGGTTCAGTTCCGAATCCACAAGCTGTAAATCGGGCGATCAAGCGAATTATCAGTAATTATAATGCAGATGAAACTGTTAAGGCTAAGAGAGAACGGCGTAAGCCAATTATCCTACCGGATTTTTCCTGCCATCACTTGAGACATACTTTCTGTACACGACTATGCGAAAACGAAACAAACTTGAAAGTGATCCAGGCAATTATGGGCCATCGGAATATTGAAACTACGATGGACATTTATGCTGAGGCTACGGATCGCAAAAAGCAGGAGTCATTTGACAATTTGGCAAAACTAGACATCTTTTAGAAGGGTTCTCAGCGTAATTCATGCTGACAACAAATACCCTGCAATGACAACAGATTGACAACAATTTTTCTTTTTTCCCGATGCATTATGAAGCATGATGAAGTACGGGAGAATAAGTAAATGAAGGAATTAGAAGTATTATGAAGATAGATGAAGTTGTTAAGAAACTGTTTCCCACGATGAAGAGTTTGGACAAATAAAGCCAGTATTTATGCGGGTTTGCGGTACTTCAATTCAGATTTTGCAACAAAATTGCAACAAATTTACAACGTATAATGCGTGATAATGTGCGATAATACGTTGATTGGAGCATAAGTCAACTAAATAAGTTTTGTACTTTAAGGACATTTTTCTAAGAGAAATTCTAGGGAAGTGTCCTTTTTTGTTATGGTCAAAAGCAAAATGAAGATTGGAGGAAAAACAAATGGCAAACACAGCGACAAGAGCGGAGAAAAAAGATTCCCGCACAATTACTTTCAAGAACAGAGAACACGAAAAGTTTTACAAGGAATATCTGCCGAAGTGCAGGCATCAGGATGTATACCACATGGCGTTGATCTATTGTCTTGGGATTGACAGGGATACGAGGGATCATGTGAAGAGGATTTATGATTTTAAAACAGGCAATGTGAAGCCGGAGTGCTTACGGGAAGGGTGGCAGACCAGCGGGAGCGTGAGGATTATCCGGATGGCGTTCAATCTGTACTGTAACGGAATACCGAGCATTTACAATTATGACGATTCGGATATGGAGGGGCAGTTGAAGGAAGTGCAGTGCTATACCGTAGAAGAATTATTCTGCTGTGGCTATGCAAGATATTTTTGGGAGGCAATTAAAATCCGGTATCCGGAGTATTGCTTCTACGTGGATTGGGAGGATATGTATGCTGAAGATTAGGATGCAGGGGACGGTTCAGGATATTCAATGGTTTAAGGGCTTTCTGGAACGGCATAAGGAAATAAAGGTAAAATCAGTTTCAGAACCATTTACGAACAAGGGGACAAAAAGATATTTTCGTGTTTATGCAGAAATAGAGAACGAAGCAGAAAAAGAGAAACAGCAGAGGGAGGGTGCGGCAGATGCAGAAAATCCAGTTTGACTACTTTCGGGGGATGGAAGCGGAACAATACCATTTTTACCGCGTACCGAAGGTACTATTTACAGCAGAATGCTTCAAGTCCCTCTCCTGCGAGGCAAAGGTTTTATACGGTCTGATGCTGGACCGTATGAGCCTGAGCGTCAAGAACCGCTGGTTTGACGAAGAGGATCGGGTATATATTATTTTCACTGTGGAGGAAATCATGGAACTGCTTGGCTGTGCAAGGCAGAAGGCAATCCGGAACATTGCAGAGCTTGATACGGAGAAAGGGATCGGGCTAATTGAGAAGAAACGGCTGGGGCTTGGAAAACCGAACGTGATCTATGTAAAAAACTTTATGATTATGGACTGTCCGGAGCCGGAGAAAAAAGAAAAACAGCCGGAAAACGCCGGAAATACGCAGAAGTATGAAAATCAAACTTCAAGAAGTATGAAAACCGAACTTCAGGAAGTTCCAGAATCGTATTTCCAGAAGTATGAAAATCAAACTTCTGGAAGTATGAAAACCGAACTTCAAGAAGGTCCAAAATCATACTCTAATAAGACTGATATTAACAAGACTGAATATAGTGAGACTGATTACAGTGATACAGAGTTTAACGAGACTGATCTGAGTGAGACTGAGAAAATCTTATCCAATCCAATCTTATCTGCAGAAGTGGAAGGACATTCGGATGGGATGGATGCGATAGGGAAAATGGATGCTTACCGGGAATTGATCCGGGAGCGTATTGAGTACCCATGCCACAAGAGCAAAGAGGTGGACGAACTTGTGGAGTTGGTCGTGGAAGTCCTGATGATGCCAGATGACAGCACCTTGCGGATTGCCGGGGTAGAAAAACCTGTGACGCTTGTTAAGAGCCACTTTATGAAGATGGATTATTCGCACATCGAGTATGTGCTGTTCAGTCTGCAGAAAAATACGGCAAAGGTGGGGAATATCAAGGCTTATCTGCTGACAACGCTTTATAACGCCACAATGACGATGAACCATTACTATCAGGCGGAAGTGAACCATGACCTGTATGGAGGTGGCTGATATGATGGTGTATGAATTTACAAAAAGAGTGATTGTCCCGGTTGTGGCAGCAATATTTCTGGCGGCGTTATTTTATCCGTTGTGCGTGGAAAATAGCGTTTGCGATTATCTAAAATTGTGGGTACTTATGGGGATTCCGTTTGGCGTACACCGGATGTTTGTGTGGGTAATCCCGAAAGGGTTTGACCTCGGCGGTACAGTAGGTATACTGGTAATAAATCTGCTAATTGGCGGTGTGATCGGCGGTATGATTTTAGCATGGAGGTTGGTTATGGCAGCCGTTTATCTGGTGCGGTATGTGTGTATGGGTATCTTTCGGTTAGTCGGGAAGAGTAAGAAAATATTTTCAGAATGATTGTTTTAGTAATGGCAGAAGGCAGAAAGAATAAAAAGTGAATAGATATTCCTAAAAAGCAGCGAAACTCTCCGGTTTGGCTGTTTTTTCGTTGCCAAGCATCCGGAGGAAGTTGCTGGTGGGTTCTGTAGGTGGAAAACAAAAGTTAAAAAAGGCTGGTTTTGCGGCATATGGCGCAAAGCTACGGAGAATATCGCAGGGAAGGAGACATTGCATTGGGTAGTCGAGTGGTTTCGCAAGGGTTAATGGAGATAGGGGAACGCATAAGGAAACGCAGGCAGGAACTTCGTTGGTCGCAGGAATATTTTGCAGAAAAAGCCGGGATCAGCGTTAATACGGTAATCCGCATTGAAGGTGGTCAGTCTGCAACATCTATTGAGGTGTTTGAAAAAATCGCGGAAGCATTAAAGACTGATGTAAATACACTGCTTGGGAAAACAGCGGCGGTACCGTCGGAAGAAAAACAGCTTTATCATATGGCTTGCCGTATACGTCGGCTGGATAAAAACGGACAGGAGATCGTGCTGCGGACAATGGACGTTTTGATTGACGAAATCAGGAAAAACTCGAAATTCTAGTGGAAATTACATAGGCAGGAGGTATTGGAGTGGGAAATCGTGTCGTTTCACAGCGGTTGATGGAAATAGGAGAACGAATAAGGAAACGCAGGCAGACGCTTCGCTGGTCGCAGGAAAAACTGGCGGAAATGGCGGATGTCAGCCTGAACACAGTGAGCCGAATAGAGGGCGGGCAGAGCGATATGTCCATTGAGGTATTCCGGCGGCTGGCGCAGTCATTGGGAATGAGCGCCAGTGAACTGGTGGGTGATATGGAAGTCATGGTGAAGGACGGAGATATGCAGAGAATGTCGGTAAGGATGCGGAGACTGCAGCAGAAGGACAGGGAGGTTGTGTTCCGTACAGTGGACGCATTGGTAGATGCACTTTCAGATGGATCTATCGAAGAAAAGATAAAAAGTTTAAGATAGCGGTTGAAAAGCCAATTGTCATCATTTATAATGACTTTAATGCATTAATTTATAAAAGCAAAACTGGAGGGATGAAAATGGAACTGACATATTACCGCAAAGGAGATTACCTGTTTCCGAATCTGACAATAGAAAGCAGCGAAAATTCTATAGGAAAATAGGGGATGCTGCGTAGGTCATTTCTAAAAGAAAACCGAAGCAACTGGTATCAGAGTATGATGCTGACTGGAAAACTGGAAAGGCATCTCGATGAGATTGAGAAAACGGCACAGGAACGGATGGAGATTTTAGTGGCGGGGCTGCAGCAGGAACATCCGGCACCGGATAAAGAAGCTGATCCACTTGCGTGGACGGCGCATATGAATATGCTGACGGCGATGGCAGAAGAATGCGTGATGAATGATCTGGTGTACAGATAATGAAAAGCAGCTTTAAAATTTCATAAAATAATAAAAAAATATGGTGGTTGACGTCCAGAAAAATCTGATTTAGAATAAAACTAAAGAAAAGGCAGTAAAACAAATGATATGGTTTATTGTCTTTTCAGCATATACTATTATAAGCCATTTGGAGAAGGAGGTGCGATTATGGCTACATCGAGTATTTTTGCAAAAGTTCGTATTGACGATCCGAAGCAGGCGGAAGCCTTTATAGATGCGCTGGCAGCTTCAGAGAATAAGCCTAAGAGAAAGCCGTCTGCACCAGTAAAACCGCCGTTGACAGATTATGATGCGATCCGGCGGCTGATGGCAAAGGGAGAAGCAGGCAAATGAGACAGTTCGATACGATAAATATTTTAGATATGCTGGGAGCAATCGGAGAGGCAGAACTGAAAAAGTGTCTTTCCGATTTTTCCTGTCCGATCAATCCGGAAATTGAACAATTCGTAGTAAATAATGCAATCGAGTTTGCAAGGAAGAAATTGTCCGTTACATATTTTGTAGTAAATGAACATGGTAAGATAGCGGCGGTTTTTACACTGGCCCATAAAGCGGTTGAGATTGGAAGCGCAAATTTATCCAATTCTAAGCGGAAGAAAATAAGCAGATATGCAATACTGGATTCGGAATCAGACAGCTATACGGTATCCGCTTTTCTGATTGCACAGTTTGGAAAAAATTATGCTGTGGATGAAGGAAAGGGAATCAATGGAAATGAATTGATGGATCTGACATTTGAAATTCTGGAGAAAGTTCAGCACGATATTGGCGGGGGAATCGTGTTTCTGGAATGTGAGGATAAGATAAAGCTATTGAATTTCTACCAGAGTGAAAAGAATGGCTTTATGCCATTTAACGAAAGATATTCCGTAAATGACCATACAAAGTACATTCAGCTATTTAATTTCTTTTAGCATTTAAGCCAGAAAGTGAGTAATGGAACTTTCTGGCTTTTTAACGTTTGATACTATCAGAAGGTAGGACTAAATTTTTCTGACCTGTTGAAAATCTCCTGCCATTTTCAACACTTCTTCTTTCATTTTAAAAATATCAGAAAGTCCTTGTCCGATTGTCTTACGCATTTCCAGTGAATGGATGCCGCCAGTATTAAAGTGGCGGGCAATCTGATTCAGGTTATTCCCAATCTTTCCAAATTCAAAAATCAGTTTCTTTAGTTCCGGCAGATCTGCCACAAGTTCGTATTTTGCAATGACTTTCCCTTTCATTAACTGGCGGCGTATATATTCGGAGAGTGATAGCTCGGCTCGCCGGGCATTCTCAGATATAATTTCATATTGAACATCTGTAAGCCGGAGGTTGATGTGGTGCGTGTAAGTTATTTCTGGTTCTTTTCTCGGTCTTGCCATAAAATTTCATGTTTCCTTTCCGTAAAATTGTATTCATATATAAGCCGATTGGGAAGAGCATATGGATAGTAGAGAAAAATATTTTTAACAAAATCATGAGATTTTCGTGATAGATAGAATCACGCTGCGACTGTTTTTAACAGGAGCCAACTTGCACATTTTTATAAAATGTGCATTATCCGAGGGTATGGGGGCGCTGGACATCCAGTGGATGTCCGTTTAGCGCGGACCGAAGCGGAGCGTAGACTGGAATCCCCATCAAGATTGTCGGTATGCAGAAATCCCCGAATGGGGTTTCTGTAATACGCGGCGAATCTTGCTCTTCGAGGTGTAGAAGTTTTTCTGCAAAAAAAACGATAGAGTACATAAATGGGAAAAAGTAATTGTTTCTTTTAAGCGGCAATGATATATTTAACACAGTGAGGTGATACGTTCATGGAGATAAGAGTGTTAAGATATTTTTTAATGGCTGCCAGAGAAGAAAACATTACAAAAGCGGCAGACCTGCTTCATATTACGCAGCCAACGCTTTCCCGCCAGCTTCAGCAACTGGAGCAGGAACTGGATGTTAAACTGTTCCAGAGAAGTAATCATAGTATCCGTTTAACGGAAGATGGTATGCTTTTAAAAAGAAGGGCGCAGGAGATTGTTGCGCTGGCGGATAAAACGGAAAAGGAATTTCAACATAAAGAAGAAAGTATATCCGGCGAGATTGTGATCGGGAGCGGCGAGACAAAAGGCGTGCATGAATTGGCAGAGATTCTTTCACTGTTTCGGGAAGAATACCCTGCGGTTTCGTATGATTTTTATACGGCAAATGCAGACGATATTAAGGAACGTCTGGATAAGGGCTTGTTGGATATTGGACTTTTGACAGAACCGGTAGACATATCAAAATACAATTTTGTCCGCTTGGATGGGCGTGAAAGATGGGGAATACTGGTTCGGAAGGATTCGGCGCTGGCAGATAAAAAGTATATCAGACCAGAGGATCTGCTGCAGGTTCCCCTGCTCATGGTAAAACGTCCGATGGTTCAGAACGAACTGGCGAGCTGGTTTGACCATTATTTTGACCAGATACAGATAGTGGGAACCTATAACCTGATTAACAATGCTGCTGTGATGGTAGAGAGGGGGATAGGCTGCGCTGTTTGTTTCCATCTTGGGATAGAGTATGATAATCTGCGGTTTGTGCCGCTGTCGCCTGCGGTAGAAACAGGGGCAGTCATTGTGTGGAAGAAAAATCAGATTGCGTCGCAGGCGGTATATAAATTTATTGATTTTTTAAAGAAATACAAAATGAGCATTTCTGAAAATTTAGAATAGGTATTAGACATGAAGAAAGGAAGAATGTTATATTGTAGATGTCCGGAAGGGCATCTATTTTTTTAATAAAATTATTTTACGGACAGGGGTAATAAATCGTCTATGACAATTCAGGAAGCAAGTGAGCGGTACCAGTGAGGAATATCTTGGGCGGGCGCTGAAAAAGAATATCGCCCGTGACAAGGAATGTTTTTGACCCACTTTAGAAAGAAGAGAAGTCAGCCGGAGAAGGGCTGCTGGAACTGGTATGGATGAAGAGGCGGTAAAGCATGTGTTTGATAAGTTTTAATATTATTCAAACAAAATTTAAGCAAAAAATAAATATAAACCCGATAGAATACACCCATAGTAAACGAAAGGAGGGTATTAGCAGTGTAAAAAATGGTACCCGTGATCGTTGCTCTGGCGGCGATTGCTGGAATTACAATTACAGTAGTCAGCCGGCTGCAGGATAGATAGAAGTGCAGACAGAAAAAGCAATGAAAAATCAGAACAGGAGGATTTGCCATGACAGAATATAGAATGAAAACAGGAAAAATCGGAGAAAAGGTTGTGAAAACAGCAACATCCGCATATAAGAAAATTGAAGATTCGGTAGTCGGCGGATATAAGAAGATTGAAGATTCGGCAGTTGGCGGATATAAGAAGATTGAGGATACAGTAGTTGGCGGATATAAGAAAATCGAGAATGCGTTTGTAGATACTTTTTTAGAAAAAGTAGAAGATGAAAAAGCTGTAGGCCCGGAGGAACAGGCGGACGGAGAAAGTGCTCGATGTGCAGAAGAATCCGCAGAATAGGACGGATTCTGTAGCTATTTGCAAATGCAGAGTGTCTGGTGTGGGGAACAGAAGGGCCAGAAACTATCGCAGAAGCGGTACGGACAGGAGATATAACAAACCTGGCGGGATGATGCCTCTATTGAATGTTTCTGTACGTGGATTCGTTGGTGCGGCCGTGTCCCGTAAGAAAATTAAACGGATATTTAGAAAAAGTGTATGCTCTGCCAGCACATGGCGGTGCTGACAGAGTGTATTCAGTTTCCGGATCTGATCCTGGTAATCCGTTGTCGATCAGGAGTTTGGAAGCTGGCTTGTATATTGTTTTATTTTAATAATGACAAATATAGCTACTACCAATTCTGTAATTGGCATGGCAAACCAGATCGCGTCTGCTCCTGCGACAGCAGGCAGCAGATAAATGAGACATCCGCTGATCATTGCCCCTCTTGCAACTGACACAAGGAAAGAAGTGCGTGGTTTCATCAGCGCCTGGAAATAGTAGGTCGAAAAAATATTAAGCGGCAGCAGGAGAAAGCTGATACCATAGCTGCGGATAATTCCCGGAGCAATCGCGAGTATTTCGTCTGTCGGAGTCATAAAAATGCGGATGAACAGGTTGGGGACAAGCTCCGCAAGCGCTGTCCAGATCAAACCAAATACGGCTGCCGTTCCTAATGCGTATTTTAAGATCTGACTGATCCGTTTTCCTTTACCGGCGCCGAAATTCGTTGAAATGATCGGCTGGGATGCCTGCCCGATGCTGTAGGCACAGCACTGGACAAAGGTGCTGATATTGATAATAATGCCATAAACAGACAAAGCATTTGTTCCGAGATATTTCAAAATCTGCCGGTTAAAAAGCATGGTCAGGATCCCCATTGCCACGTCAATAAAAAACGTGGAAAAACCGGTCACACTGATGGTCTTTAACCTGAAAAACAATCTTGTTGGTTTTTCTAACCGCAGTGTGTTTCGTTTGCTGCCAAAATGGGTCAGCATAATCAAAAGAGAAAATACGGAACCCATAGCAGTAGCAAGACCG
>OKWJ01001386.1_pt1 | contig 17714 bp, 14 predicted proteins | sample 1607121 | NCBI WGS metagenome assembly OKWJ01 (sample SAMN04414080, study PRJEB24778) | human gut metagenome | material: faecal | host: Homo sapiens | reverse complement strand
GTGCGGCGTGGTGCGCATCGGCGACGAGACGGGACGTCTGGCCCGGACACTCGACTTCCTGCGCGACTACTACCGCAAGCGGGCCGCGCAGCGGCGCATGGTCGCCTCGGCCGTGAGCTATCCCGTCGTCATCCTCGCCGTGGCGGCGGCTGTCGTGGCATTCATGCTCTCGGTCGTCGTACCCATGTTCGAGGAGGTATATGCGCGTATGGGAGGAGAGCTGCCCGCGCTCACGAGGGGGATCATCGCACTCTCGAAAGCGTTTCCCGCCTATGCCGCCGTCGCGGTCATCGCGGGAGGGGGACTTTATCTGCTCTACCGCGCCAACCGACAGCGCGAGGAGGTGCAGCGCTGGCGCGCGGCGATCCTGCTCCGCCTGCCCGTCGCGGGTGAGATCATCCGCAAGAACATGCAGGCGCAGTGCTGCAAACTTCTCGACCTGCTATGCGCCGCGGGCGTGCCCCTGCTCGCCGGCGTCGGAATGCTCCGCGAGGTCATAGGATTCCACCCCTACCGCAAGTCGTTCGACGAGATCGAGCGACGGCTCGAACGGGGCGATGCCTTCGCCGAAACACTGGCCCGATTCCCCGATCTCTACGACCGAAAACTCACGGCGCTCGTCCGCGTCGGAGAGCAGACGAGCCGTCTGCCCGAAATGCTCCGCAGGCAGGGTGAGACCCTCACCGAAGAACTCGAATACGCAATCCGTCGCATGGGCGCGATGCTCGAACCCGCACTCATCCTGCTCGTCGGAATTCTCGTCGCCGTGATCCTAATCGCCATGTATATGCCCATGTTCTCCCTCGGAGGAATCATGGGGTAGTAAATACGAATACCAATCCTCTTTATTAACCTGAATCCAATTGCTTATGAAATGAACATTGTAGAGATGATACTCGGCCCCGAGTACATACCGCGATGACAAACCGGAAATCCTCCGCATGCCTAAAACTACCAAACCCAAACATTACGAACCATGAAACGAATTCTCAACTTCTTCATCCTGCTCCATGTTTTCTGGACATCTGCGAGCTATGGACAATCATCCGAAGATGATAATGATCAGTATGTCGTGCGAAACGCCAGCCCTATCGTACCGGCATCCCCCAATGCCTCGTCATTGGGAATTTATGGAAACATTCCGGTCGGTCATTACACCGGAATTCCGGAAATAAAGATTCCCCTCTATGAAATCGAGACACGCGATTTTACCCTGCCGATCACGCTTTCGTATCATGCGTCGGGGATTAAGGTCGCCCAGGAAGCGAGTACCGCAGGCTTGGGATGGGCCTTGATTGCCGGAGGATGTATTGCCCGGGAGATAAGGCATATGGATGATTTCGGATCCGGCGGCTATTATTCCGGTCCCTCTCTCCCGGAATGCACCGAATCCAACGATGCCTCAAACCCGGAAGATATAAGGTATCCCAATTACTTAAACAAGACGTTCGATTCGGAACCGGACATTTTCACCTACAACTTCAACAATATGTCCGGCCGATTTTTCTTCGAGCAGAATAAGGACCGCGAGACGGGTCCGGAATATCGCGCCGAGGCGATTATCGCCAATAAAAGCACGTGGTTGAAAATCGTTTGTCATAGATATTATGAGGGCGGATATTTCATCCGATTCGAGGTTTTCGACGCATACGGCAATACCTATCTGTTCAAATCCCGGGAGCATACGAGACCTTATATTCGTAATTTAACAGAATTTCCGGGAGAAGAACACATGAATCGATACGATCAACAGGACTTTGATCCGGTAGAAGGCAATGACGGAAATACAACAACCGCATGGTATCTGGATGAAATCATTACGACGAAGAAAGATACGATCAGATTCGAGTATGAAACGGAGAAACTATTCAGTTCGGTCGGAGTGAACGAGACGGTCGGCCAAATAATGGCAGTACACAGCGGTCCGAGGCCATTCTTTTCGACACCCCCGCCTTCGTTCAAGCATTATAATTTAACCTATCTGAAGCGCGATCAACTGCTGCTGAAAAAAATCACTTTCAACCGTGGAGAGATAGATATATCGTATACGGATCGAGTGGATATTGCCGCTGCGGACTGGGAACCCAAAGCAAAAAAAATAGATCGGCTGACAGTGAAGAATATCTCCGGCGACAGAGTTCTCGATGTGAGGTTCGGGCATTCGTATTTGGGGACCGTCGTCGGCAATCCGGAACATGCGGACCATCGGGAACGAGAGCAAACGGCCCTGAATTGCCGGCTGCTGCTTGACAAGATATCCATATTCCGGAACAATGGAGAGTTGAATCGGAATTATGTGTTTTCATACAACAGGAACCCCCTGCCGCCAAAGAATTCAAGCAGTACCGATCATTGGGGATATTACAACGTAAATTCCAAGTCGACTTCCGACCAGACCTTTCATTATGCACCGTCATACTACAGAACTTATAGAAATTCCGAAGGACAAATCCAAACCGGAATATGGAAAGGCATCAACAAGAACTCGTGCTCGGACCGAAGTCAATACGGCGTCCTGACTTCGATAAAATTTCCGACCGGTGCAGAAACGCATTTTGAGTATGAGTTGAATGATTTTAGTAACGGCTTCAAGGATTCGGCCGACTCGTTGATCCGATCCGGAGGCGGACTGCGCATTAAAACGATATGCGATCTGTCGGATAAAGGCGATACGATATCGGTAAGAACATTTGCATATACGGATGAAATCGGGAAATCTTCCGGTACTTTGATGTCGGTACCGGAATATCACTACAAGGTTACGGCAGGCGATGCGTCGGATGTGAGCGCGGTCTGGGGGTCATATATATACGGAACTTCGCATTCCTATCGGCCGATCACCGGATCGGCTGCCGGAATGCATGTCGGATACTCCGTTGTCACCGAAAGAAATATCACGAACGGAGTAGATAATGGATATGTAACCTATCGGTTTGAAAACCATGCAGACGGCAACAACGGTTTGGAGGATCTGATCATACCTGATTTTCCGACGATTCCGGCATTGGACAACGGTTTGCCGAAAGAGATCAAATATTATGACAATCAGAATAATCTGGTCAAAGCAATCGTATTCTCTCACCATCAAGTAGAGCAAACCAGTATCAAAGGTGTGATGTGTCACTCGCTTTGCAGGTCGAATAGCCCTCTGAACATCAAATTCTACGACCTGTATTCCGAGAGATGGGAAATGTATGAAAAGACTGAATACCAATATTTTCCGGATAAGGTAGCCATCAAGACGGAATATGATTACAATGACGGGAATTGGCTGCCTAAGGAGGTGTCGCGGAGTGTGATAAGCGGAAACAGCGAGGGTCATTATCTCACCCGCTTCACCTATCCGACGGATCTCGGCGGACAGTTGAAGTATTTGGTCGATGCGAACATGATCGGAGTTCCAGTCGAAGTTACCGAATATAAAAACGGCAATATCGTATCTGGCTCTAAAACAGAATTTACTCAAGTAAATTACTCCTATCAGCCTCGAGTTTATTACAAACTCAATACGAGTTCCGGAGATTATTACACGCAAATCACCATGAATTACAATCATCCGTATGGGAACGTATACCAATTGATAAGAAGCGATGGCGTGCAGACAACGTATCTGTGGTCTTATAACAGGCAATATCCGGTTTTGGAAATTAAGAATGCGAGCTATCAACAGGTTTATGACGCATTGGGTAGATCGGCAGTTAATGCTATCGAGAATTACGACGGGAAAAGTTCCGACGTGCCGGATTTTCAAGCCTATGGCGCCCTTCTTCGCAGTCGCTTGCCGAATTCCCGAGTTTCGGTATACACCTATAAGCCGTTGGTCGGATGTACCAGTATAACAGACCCTTCAGGCCGAACGACGTATTATAAGTATGATTCGGCCAACAGGCTATCCGAAATCCGGGATGATCAAGATACAGGGAATCTTTTGCAAAAATTTGAATATCATCTGAAAAATAATTAGGGGGATCGGTTATGAAGAGAATAATAGTTTTGTTCACGATCTGTTCGTGCTTCTATGGAATGTCGTTCGCACAAACGGCGGCGCTCAATGGCGGTAGGATCGAGCCGCGTCAGCTCACCGTCCAAGATACGACCTCGGTTATTCTGTATAGCACCGAAGCTGCATCGGGAGGCTCTGCACCAATCGTATACTCATGGGAATCGAGTGCAGATGCTCTTACGTGGTTTTCTGTTCCCGACGCAACCTCGGAATCCTATGAGTCGCGGCCTGTGTCCGGAGGCATTTATTATCGTCGAAAAGCCACTTCCGGGGATCGGATCGCATACTCGAATACGGTGGCACTCTCCGCAAACAACGCAATCGGAGTAACGAATGACACCAATTACATCGTAACCTATACCTACACGGCAAAAAACAATGCGTCCCATGTCGCGGATGTCGATTACTATAACGATACGGGGCATCCGGATCAGAACATACAGGTTGGCGCTGCGCCGGACGGGCGAAGTATCGTCACCCCCTTTTACTACGATGCCAAGATGCGTGAAAGCCGTAAATACCTGCCGTATGCTGCGAGCAGCTCTTCGGGGCTTTATCGTTCGGACGCCTTTTCGGAACAGGCCCAATATTACAACAGTCTCTATGGAGAGGGTGCTCATTCCTATATGGAGCATCTGTATGATAACTCACCGCTGAATCGGAAGGTGGGTTCTTACAATGCCGGAACGGTTTTCCGTACAGAAGACAGGAAACAAACGGTCACTTATGATACAAACGCAGAAAACGAGGTGGCGTATTTCACCGTCACGGCGCAAGGGCTGTCGTTTTCGGGCTTTCATCCTCCTCATACGCTGTTCAAGACCACGGAAACGAACGAGGACGGTATCGCAGTAGCGATATACAAAGATTATATGGAGCAGACCATCCTCGAACGTACTGTCGGTATGTCCGATAGTACTACGACGTACGATACCTATTACGTCTATGACGATCGGGGCAACCTCTGTTATGTGTTACCGCCCGAACTGAGCAAGACGATCGAAGGGCGAAGTCCCGGAACGTTGCCGGATACGGCAATCGCTGAACTGGCCTATGTCTATAAATACGACGGTCGCAAGCGGTGTATCGAAAAACGTATGCCCGGCACAGATCCGGTCTATATGATCTACGATAACAATGACAGACTGGTGATGAGCCAGAACGGGAATATGCGCAAACAAAATCAATGGGTTTACACCGAATACGACCGGTTGGATCGTCCCACCCGCCAGAGTATACTCGCGAGTGCAGAGGCCGTCGCACCGTCGACGCTTCAACAAGATTATGACAAGTCTTGGGAAAATTCGTACACTCCGCTGAACTCCGGTTTTACGGAAACCGCCATGCTGTCGGTGACAGTATACGATGCCTATGTCTACGAGGACGAAATGGAAATCATTCCGATGAACCGCGTCCCCGTCGGAACGAATATCCGGGGCTGGACATTCAGAATAACACGTATGGACATGCAGCCGGAATCGCCCGTCGACGTAATTTACAGTATGGACATTAATGGAAAAGAGTGGATGGTCATAACTCATTATGACGGTGATAACGTGGGGGTAAACTGTAATTCGAGGATCGATGCGACAGCAGAATCTTTGGGCCTATTATGCGACGGCGGTTGGTCGTTACCCGATGACGAATATACATTCACCATCAAGGACGATCAGGACTATATCGTGACGAAGAACGAGCTTCCCGAGGGGAATGATCAAGAATGGGGCTTCGAACGAGTCGTAAGAATCCGCCCGCGTTGAAAACATCCCGATCGTACCCCATATTAACCTAACAACGATTACAATCATGAAAAATAAAATATTGACCTGGTTGGCTCTGTCTGTAATTTTCTGTCTGTCGAGTTTCGAAACGAAGGCTCAGAGTGTATATATTCAGGATATCATTGAATATATCGATAAAAACGGACAAGAATTCGATGCTCTGATTGGCGTTCGAGGGATTCGCTATACAGAGAGCCTGAATCTCCCGAAAGTGACGGTACTCGAAGGCGATTACATCGTGATGAAGGCAACGAGTTGCACGTATGTAGGATCCGTAGAAAGGGGACATCTCTACAAGCTGCATCTTGAAATCGCTCCGGCCATGGACTTCGGGGAGAGACTGAGGAGTCATATTGAGTTTACCTTTGATTTGGAATATGACAGATGGTGTTCTGTGGACTTTTGGACGGTACAGCCCGGATTGAGCATAGGTGAGATCACTCCTTCCGAACAAGATATCGCCTACCGACAGTCTCCTCAAATCCTGACCTATTCATCGGATGACCGCCCATCTATTCAATCCGTCCAATGGCAGCAAAAGGACGTCTATACCAGTGACTGGATAAATATTTCCGGAGCAAACAGCTACACCTATTCTCCCAGACCGCTGTCCCAAACGACGGAATTTCGCGTTGTCGCGAGAAGCAAAGGCGCCGATATCGAGCATACGGAGCCTGCAATCGTTCGCGTGAGCCCCCAGTTGGTCGGCGGGACCGTATCGGGAGACCAGACGATCTTTCCCGACGGCATCCCGTTGCCCTTCACCAATTCAACAGCGGCTTTCGGGGGCAGTTCGGACATCACCTATCAGTGGCAAGCTAAAACCGAGCAGGGGAATTGGACGGATGTTCCGAATGCAAAGGGGTTGAGTTATGATCCGCCGGCATTGACGACTACGACCAAATTCCGTCGCAAGGCCGTCTCCGGCGAGGAAGCCGCATACTCGAACGTGGTTACCGTATCGGTCAGAGAGCCGATCGCGGAGTACCTTTCGTTCCGACCGATCGCAGGCGTCGTCTCCGAGGAGGATCGGGATATGCGTACCGCGGGGTTAAAAACATACGAAAAGATCGGAATATTGGGGGCCGATACAGACGTCGGGAAATTCATCGAGCGGGCTTTCTATTACGATTATCGGGGGCGAATCATCCAAATCGTAGAGACGAATCATCTGGGAGGTCTCAGCTATTACAGTACCGAATATGATTTTGTCGGAAATATTTTGAAAAGCCATGAACTGCATACATCGGACATGCAATCGGCTTCGCCGGCCAACACTGCCGATCGCAGCGGCAGCCATCGGAAACTCACGGAGTTCACCTACGACCACCGGGGGCGGTTATTGACCGAAAAAACAACCCTCGACGACAACGAGCCGGTAACTGTATCCTATGCATACGACCCGTTGGGAGAACTCCGCAGCAAGAGGATGGGAGCCGATCTGCTCGTCGAGACCTACGAATACAATTTGCAAGGATGGCGCACGAACCATACCGTCAGCGCCGGAGCCGACACACTGTTCGAAACGAAGTTGCACTATTACGAACCGCGATTCGAAGGTACGACGCCGACCTATACCGGCAATATCTCCGAATGGGAGTGGCAGCACGGCACCGATGCCGAAACAAATGCATACGCTTTTGCCTATGATCGGGCGGCCCGGCTGGTCGAGACGAAGCAATATATCGACGGAGTGGCCTCCGACGGCTTCGTCGAAAAGGGAATAACCTACGATTCCAACGGCAATATCCAGACGCTGAGCCGTACTGCCGCCGGTTCCGAGACGGAAAATTACCGGTATACCTATGCGGGCAATCGCATGACGCAACTGCATGACAGTACGACGGGCGCAAGCCATTCGTTTGCCTACGATGCCAACGGAAACATGATTCGTGACGGTGCGAACAATCTCGACATGACCTACAACAGTACGGACCTGCTAAAAAATGTCGAACAGGGCGGTGCGATTCTGGCAAAATATTCGTATCTTGCAGATGGACGGAAACTCACGGCGACGGAGTCCGCCGGCAACGGGTTGTGTTATCTGGGTTCTTTGGTATATCGGACGCAAAACGGAACGTTCGACCTGGAAAGTGCCTCTTTCGGCGGAGGACGGCTCGTAGTCTCGTCGGAGGGTCTGGAAACGCGTTATTTCCTGACGGATCATCTGGGCAGCGTGCGGCAGGTTGTCGCCGCCGACGGTTCGGTGATCGAACAGAACGATTACTATCCGTTCGGCAAACGATGGGCTGCGGTTGCGGCTCCGATTTCCGACAACCGTCATCGGTTCTCCGGAAAGGAGGAGCAGGCATTTCTGAGTCTTCCCTATGTCGATTTCGGGGCGCGCATGTACAATCCCGATTGGGGACGATGGTTCACACAGGATCCGCTGGCAGAGAAGTACTATCCGATCGGACAATACTGTTACTGTGCGGGGAATCCAGTTAGTTTTTTAGACTTGGATGGTCGAAAATTATATTTCGCTCCTGGAGTGTCAGAATCTTTCAAGCAAAAGTTTGCGGAAACAATTCAATATATGAACTTATGCGGCACGGCAGGAGATATTGCCAAGCTACAAAGTTCAAATAATATATATTATATTGATGAAGCAACAAGTATCGAAGGAACACAGTTTGACCCCAACACCGGTACGATTAGTTGGGATCCCAATCATTTAGTAGAAACAACAGATGGGAAACTATTATCTCCTGCAACGGTATTAGCTCATGAAGCGGACCATGCCCAGAAATATGACAGTACGATACAAAGCAATGACAATGAAGTAAAGCAACAATATAATGAATCTGTCAAGAGCCACTCGGATGAACAATATTCAAAAGGAGAAGAACGACGGGTAATTACAGGTACGGAGCAAGAAGCAGCTCGTAAACATGGCGATATCAATAAGCAGCAAACAACGAGAACTAATTCAAATGGGAAACAGGCTAATGTGAATATCGCTAATATGAAACCGAAAGAGATATCAAGATACATCTACGAAACAAACAATCAATATTATGATTAAATTCATTGAATTATGAAAAAATATATTATCACCTTGATACCCTTCTTGACCTGCATATATGTCTGGTGCCAATCGAATCCCCATAAGTCTTGCCATCCAATAATCGACAGTGCGATTATATATTACTCAGATGAGGCTCCATGGGGTATATTGAGAATTACGACAGTAGAAATGCATGATTTTCTGAGTGATACTACGAATCGGGGGAAAATAATAATAAAGAATAGAGATACATTACAGTTCATTCGCAATAGGATTACGCATGCTAATACTATTGCTTCCAGGCTTAATATCGACACTTGGATCGTAGCACTACTCTATTCTCATTCTTCTGATACGATTGATACTCTTGCATTAAATGGATATGACTATTTGCAATATAATAGGACAATATTCCGGGATAGCATTTTAGCTTATTATTTAATCGATCTTATTCGATCGAGAAGTCCTGTTTGGAATGAACGAGCGAAAAATTTTTATTATGATGGGAAATACAACCCTCTTCCAAAATCATTTTGGAACACTGTTCCGGACGGACGATAACGGATTATATATTTTGTGAATGAGATTCTCTTAAATAATCCCTGATAATGGCAGACGATATTGTCTGCCATTTTGCATAGTTTTGAAATATTGTATAATTTAGTTAACTTGCCTACGATTCATATTGACGGGGATAGGGGTTGTATTATATCTTACTTTCCGACGGTACAAAGATCGAGGTGTGCAGACACGATGACAGCGAATCCACGCGTTATGTAGGTTCTTTGGTACATAATGACGGGACATTCGAAAGTACGGGCTTCGGTAGCGGACGCATAGTGGCCACGTCGAGCGGAATGGCAACGCGCTATTTTCTGACGGATCATCTGGGCAGCGTGCGTCAGGTCGTCTCCGGCGACGGTTCAGTGATCGAACAGAACGATTATTATCCCTTCGGCAAACGATGGGCTGCGGTTGCGGCTCCGATTTCCGACAACCGTCATCGGTTCTCCGGAAAGGAGGAGCAGGCATTTCTGAGTCTTCCCTATGTCGATTTCGGGGCGCGCATGTACAATCCCGATTGGGGTCGATGGTTCACGCAGGATCCGTTGGCGGAGAAGTACTATTCGTGGGCGCCATATTGTTATTGCATAAATAATCCTATAAAATATGTTGATCCGAATGGGTTGGATCTACAATTAGCTGGAACGAAAGAAGAGCAGGAAATGCTACTGGCAATGCCTCAACGATTGACTAATTATAAATTAATCCTACACCAAAATGGCACCGTAACTCATTCCATTGTAAAAACGGAGAATAAAAATTCCGATTATCAGGCGGGAAATACCTTATTGGAGCAATTATGCGATCAAAGTTCAGATACAAAAACTACGACTATCAGTATAACGGATCAGAAGAGCATTACTCATCCTGCCGATGAGAATGCATACAATGGTGTTGGATCGAATGCTGAAATTCGCTTTAATCCGAATGAGAATCCTTCATTGATAACACAAAACGAGATATCAAAACAAGTTCAACAAGAAGGACGCCCGGCATATATAGGACTGGCTCATGAATTGATACACGGAATGCATATAAATTCAGGTGCAGCAAGACCTAAAACTATTAAACTACAATCTATTACTACTATAAATGGGGAGAAATATTTAGAGACGCTTCCATTGGAAGAGGCAATAACAGTGGGATTGCATGGCGTCACTTCCAAAGGTCCTACTGAAAATAAAATAAGGAGAGAGCATAATTTAAATACTCGAATATTTTATTCACCAAATTTTCCTAAATTATGAAGGCCATTTTAACTTATTGTAGCATTCTATTGTCAATACAATTATCATTTGCTCACTCGTTGTTTCCTCAATCTGATGAGATAACGCAAAACTCGAAAGATGATCTTAATGTATCGATTGAATTATCGATATACGATTGGTATTCTGACAATGCATCGGGAACGACAATCTGTATAACGTATAATCAATACCTATCATGTCGATATTTTGCCAATAATAATTTATTAGCTCCAAAGTATGAACACGTTCAATTAACCAATGAACAAAAACAAAAAATACACGAGTTCGTTAAACCAATCTTTCTGAATAGTTTTATGTATATCAATAGACTAACTGATCCTAACACTTATTCAGATAACGCATATGTTGTTCAACTAAGGATTAACGGGCTGTTATATTTCGAAACCTTCGGTTTGTCGGACATTCCTTATTTTACAGAATTCATCCGATATATAATAGGCATAACATCATCGAAAGGTTTGCGGATAGAAATGGATTAAGATAAAATTGTCATGTATACTAAAAACAGGGCAGAGTCTTCACAGCCCTGTTTTTTTATACGTTCAATACTTTTATCTTTGTTGTAATTTTCCTAACTTGCAGACAAGGTCTTGATAAACGCTTACATTTAAGCAACCTAAACTCACGGCGACGGAGTCCGCCGGCAACGGGTTGTGTTATCTGGGTTCTTTGGTATATCGGACGCAAAACGGAACGTTCGACCTGGAAAGCGCCTCTTTCGGCGGGGGACGGCTCGTAGTCTCGTCGGAGGGTCTGGAAACGCGCTATTTTCTGACGGATCATCTGGGCAGCGTGCGGCAGGTCGTCGCCGCCGACGGTTCGGTGATCGAACAGAACGATTATTATCCCTTCGGCAAACGATGGGTTGCGGTTGCGGCTCCGATTTCCGACAACCGTCATCGGTTCAGCGGCAAGGAGGAGCAGGCATTTCTGAGTCTTCCCTATGTCGATTTCGGGGCGCGCATGTACAATCCCGATTGGGGTCGATGGTTCACGCAGGATCCGCTACTGGAGAAATACTATCCGATCGGACAATACTGTTACTGTGCGGGGAATCCTATCCGGTTCAGCGACAAAAAAGGGCAATCGATCAAAGATGCTGTCGTAGGATATGCCGTTGGTTTTGTTACCAATATCATTCCGGGCACAACTGGACTGCGAGACAGCTACACTCCGACCGACGCTGTAGACTACAACAATGCTTTGCAAACAACAGATCTCTTTGCTGGCGTTGCAGGTGTTACGTTGTCAGAGTCAGGAGAGGGAATGATGATTACCGGAACGGCCGTAGGATCGTTAGCTGCCAGTACAACCATGGCGACGGCCGGTGCATCCGCAGAAGTTACAGTCCCACTCGCAGCAGTAGGAAAAACCACGGCATTAGTAGGATTAGGGGCAAAAACGCTCGGTGTCACCCTGATGGGAAATTCTGCTAAGAATGTATCGCAAGGATATAATAGGGATAAAGAAAAGGTAGAATCGTCAAAATCTTCTACAAAAAGTATCAATCAACTAAATAGATCACTAAAGAATAAGAATAAAGGAAATAAAAACATCAAGCGATTTGACAAAGGAAAAATAAAGGGCGAACAGGATCATGTCCATTTTGATGATGGAGCAGCCTTAAATAAAGACGGATCGTGGAAACATGGTCAACGAGAACTTACACAAGAAGAACGAAATTATTTACAGGAAAATGGATGGACGATTGAATGACATTATTGCAGAACTCAATAATTGGGCCTCAAACAAGATAAGTAAAGAAACACAAGTCGACGATATTCATATCGACGAGATAAATTCCATGCCTACAGATAAAAGTGTATGGTTACCGATGTGTTTAGCGATATTTCAAATTATGAAAACGACGTCGGATAACTATGAAATATTGTTATCAATACCTTTATGTGACTCTCCCGCATATAACGATATACCAGATTATCTTTCTCCCAATCTGTTGGGGTTGACACCTATCTCTTTCTATTTCGCATTGAAAGGAAATTCAGCTTTCAAAGAAACTATTAAAGATTTGTTGCAAATAAGAATAAAAAAAGTGCCTTTTGACACGTATTTTTTGCAGGAAGAATATATAGACATTAATGAAAAATTATACGAAAGGACGATAATGATATATTAACATCTGCTTAGGGAATTTTATACCCTTTGAGGCTTGAAATAAATCGAGTTGAAGAGATAAACTAATAGAATCATGGAGCCGGATGGCTCCATGATTCTATTATTCTATTTTGATATTACATATAATCTTCCTAACTTGCCTACACGGGTATTCTGTTGAGCCCGTTATTCCCATTTCTTAAATATCTTACGGATGGAACTGCAAGCGGGCACGAGGATTATGATAGTCAACAGACACTCTATATTAGTTCTTTGATATATTCGACGAATGATGGAGCCATAAACGCATTCAAGAGCGCCTCGTTCAACGACGGCTGGATCGTCGGCACGAACAACGGCAGGAGGTCGGAAGTACACAATTTCCTGACGGATCATCTGGGCAGCGTGCGGCAGGTTGTCGCCGCCGACGGTTCGGTGATCGAACAGAACGATTACTATCCGTTCGGCAAACGATGGGCTGCGGTTGCGGCTCCGATTTCCGACAACCGTCATCGGTTCTCCGGAAAGGAGGAGCAGGCATTTCTGAGTCTTCCCTATGTCGATTTCGGGGCGCGCATGTACAATCCCGATTGGGGTCGATGGTTCACGCAGGATCCGCTACTGGAGAAATACTATCCGATCGGACAATATGTCTATTGCGCGGGGAATCCGATTAACCAAATTGATTTTGATGGTAATTTAATCATTTTTATTAATGGATTTACAGCCAATAAAGCGCAGCAAGGAACTGCTGCTTATTGGAGAAAAACATATAAAACATATAGTGTTGATTTTGCGAGTTCAGTTCAAGCGCAATTGGATGATAACAATGTAATGTATCGCCATGGAGGTACGGGACTAAAAGTGGAAACCAGAATGCTTCAGGGAGAGCTTCAAGCCGTAGAAGATTATGATATTATTTTACAAGCCGTTTTAGGTATTGACGGTATTCCGAAAGAAACTATAAAAATCATTACCCATAGCATGGGTGCTGCATTTGGAAAAGGGTATGTAAAAAAATTAAAGGAATTATTAGCAAAATATGGGCATTCAGACATATTAATATCGCTTGTTGCTGATTTTGATCCATATCAAGCATCTCAATTGTCAGCAGATCCTAATATTCATACTTTACAGTTTACACATAAAGGAATCATTGCAGACCAACGACAAAAAAACCTCCCTGATGACAATTATAGGGAAGACTCCAAACAAGACAGACATAGTATATATAGTTTTTTTCAATGATATTTCACAGTTACAAGAAGGCACCTATGTCTATGATGGACACAATTGGATTTTACAAAATTAATTTATAATTCCATAAATTATGAAACAGAAAACCCATGCAATAATAGCATTGATGTCGGTAATATTATATTTTATATTTATCATAATATATTATTTAATATGCAATATATTTAGCTTGCAAGGTGGAGATGATTTTGTTCTTTTCATCTGGCTGTCTATTATAGATATTCCAATCGCATTATTTAGCATAACATATTCTTTATTATTCTATTATAAATTTAAACATTTCCCAATAAATAACTATGTTTATACATTGTATTTAATATTAATCGTGGGATCTTTGATTTATATTTGGCATGGTTGGATTATATAGACCAATAAAATAAACAGTCTATTAAATTTATAACTCTATTCGAAAAAGTGGCGCTATGAAAAATTTCATAGCGCCACTTTTTTATTATCATCTATGACCTTTTGAAAAAGACAAAAAAGACATATTTTTTAATACATTATAGATCAGTTTAATTAAATCTTAGGCCGAATACGACGCAAACGGAAATATCCGGCAGGACGCCATGACGGGCTTTTTTATTTATTATAATTTTCTTAACTTGCCAAATGTAATTTAACTTGTATTAGCCCCATCTCACCGACAGAACAAAGGTCGGAGTAAGTGCTTTCGACGAAGGCTATCCGGTCAAATATGCAAGTTCTTTGGTATACGACAACGGGAGTTTCGAAGGCGCCTCTTTCGGCGGGAGACGGCTCGTAGTCTCGTCGGAGGGTCTGGAAACGCGCTATTTCCTGACGGATCATCTGGGCAGCGTGCGGCAGGTTGTCGCCGCCGACGGTTCAGTGATCGAACAGAACGATTATTATCCCTTCGGCAAACGATGGGCTGCGGTTGCGGCTCCGATTTCCGACAACCGTCATCGGTTCAGCGGCAAGGAGGAGCAGGCATTTCTGAGTCTTCCCTATGTCGATTTCGGGGCGCGCATGTACAATCCCGATTGGGGACGGTGGTTCACGCAGGATCCGTTGGCGGAGAAGTACTATCCGTGGGCGCCATATTGTTATTGCATAAATAATCCTGTAAAATATGTTGATCCGAATGGGTTGGACATATGGGAAATTAGCCCAACCGGAAATATTACAATGATAAAGGATGATAAAATAACTAAAATTAGTTTTGTTAACCAAAAAGGAGAAGAGACGAAAGGCTATGAATTCAGCAAAATGATATTTCGTATCGAGAAGACAAAGATCAGGAGGGGAACTCAATATATCTTTTTGAAATCAAAGGAGATGATAAAGCAGAACAAATTTATAATCGAAGTTTAGTCCATACACAAAATAAGCAAGAGTTTGAATTAGTAAGAATTGGAGATGATACCTCTGAACGAAATATTGTAGGTACATCGCAAAGTCAAGCACAATCAGGAGTTGGAACTACTCTACTTAATAGAAATTATACTATTAGAGAGCATTATCATAACCATCCAAGTGGGAACAATAGACCATCAAATGCAGATAAAACGTTTGCTAAAGATGTAAGAAAATATAATCCCAAAGCATCTTTTTACATAAATGTCTTCCAGAGAGTTAATGGTAGAACACGTCTAACTAAGAATGCATATTAATATGAAGTATGTCTATTTGATAGGATTACTAATTCCATCTCTTCTATGGGCAACCCCAGAAAAAGAACGAAATAAGAACGTTACGTTATACGAAATAAAAGACAAGCGTTTTGAAAAAGTTCTTGATGAGGTTATGTCAGATGTTCATGTACATTTGAGTGAAATGCAATATAGGGATAAATTTTCTATTATATTTATACCGCCTCATATTGATACAACTACATATTTTGACGTTAATCCTGATAATTTTGAAGTTGCTTCTGAGGAACAAATGCAAATTGAGAAGATTGATTATACCGAAATATTAATCTATTGCACACATAAAAGATATAATTCAGGTGACAATAACAACCTTTTGATTTATAATGAAACAGAATTCGTCGTATCAACTCCGGTTAATTCAGAAATATTACAAACTACAGACCGAAAAAAAACGATTCGAATTTTGCCTTATGTTACAAGTTTAGATGACTATTATGTTTGAAGTTACCGTTATGATTCCATATCAGGCTTTCAAATGCTACATTCACCATTTAAATAAATTAATAATTTTTTGTGGCCGACTATGTAACATAGTCGGCTGTCTTTTATATGTTATAATTTTTTCTTAACTTGCCTACGGTGATTTATACCGAAGGAGATATGGGCTTGTACTGCACCTATCTTTCGACGGGACGAAGATTGAGGTGCGTGGACACGACGACAACGAATCCATTCGTTATGCAGGTTCTTTGGTAGATAATGACCGAATATTCTAAAGTACGGGTTTCGGTAGCAGGCGCATAGTGGCCACGTCGGGCGGAATGGAAACGCGCTATTTTCTGACGGATCATCTGGGCAGCGTGCGGCAGGTTGTCGCCGCCGACGGTTCGGTGATCGAACAGAACGATTACTATCCCTTCGGCAAGGAGTGGGCACAACCCGACATGCCGACATCGGATAATCGTTACACCTTCTCCGGTAAGGAAAAACAACATCTGCGATTCCAAAAGATCGATTATACCGATTTCGGAGCACGGTTTTATGATGCCGAAGGAGTCCATTTCCTGCAACAAGACCCATTGCTTGAGAAATATTTCCGTATAGGACAATACAACTTTGCGCGGGAAATCTGACAAGTAGAATTGATCCGGATGGAAAAGATTGGGTGAGAGGCATTGATGGTAATAATTATTTATGGATGGGAACTCATAAGGGAAGGCTTTTTCGATTTCATATCGAACGACAAGCAAATCGTTATGCAAAAAGTTATTTTGGCGCAGATGTATGGAATAAAATAATGAAAGATAGCAAAAAAGAACCAGAATATCCATCCGACGGTGGTATTCCTTTTAATGAATAATTCACCAAAATCATATGAAAAAAATAGTTCTTATATGTTGTTTCTTCATGTCTTGTCTGCCGACAGACAAGGCTTGGAAACAGGACTTTTACAATAACACAGATTGTGACATTTACATGCTTATCAATCAACATCAAGAAAATGGTGTAATTTATCCTTATTATGGAGAATTACCTTTATCAATTGATCATGTTGACTGTAATTTACAAAGCAGCTCATGGGCTCCCGGTAGGATTTATTATATTTTACCATACGGCACAAAAATCAATCGCGGCGACTGTATTCATGTTTATGCTTTTCATGCCGACACCCTGAAAAAATATACATGGGAAGAAATTCGAACCGGCAAAAAATACTGGTTTCGAGAAACGGTATGTCAAAGTACTGACATTCAATTTCCTGATGGATTTAAGTATATGGAAGAGTCTGATGCAGAGAATCCATGACCTATAAATAATTTGAAAAGGCCAACCTCCTGGTTGGCTTTTTTTATATTTTTAATTGGAATGTGTATTAATCAACACAAGGTACGAAACAAAACGGACGTTGTCGGTTTTAGAAACTGAATGAAACGGTTTGTTCTTATGAATACTACGGATGGTTCGATACGCACGGCTGCACGCTCGGCGCATCGGACCGTCTGCTGCGGAACGTCCAGCGTACGACGGGGCTTTTCACTTACTCGTACCTGACCAAACTCTTCGCTGCGGGATTTCTGGCTCTGAGCTGCTGGGGTACGCGCA
>OKWJ01001382.1_pt1 | contig 17760 bp, 12 predicted proteins | sample 1607121 | NCBI WGS metagenome assembly OKWJ01 (sample SAMN04414080, study PRJEB24778) | human gut metagenome | material: faecal | host: Homo sapiens | reverse complement strand
TCGAGATGAATGAAATCAGCCTTGCTCGGCAAAAGGGCTATTTGTAGAACCCGCCTCAAGTCAATCTTTTCTACCCGTCCGAGGGCGGTTCCGAATCGACGGTGACCGCATCGAGTCTTCTGCGCTCGTGTCTGCGCATGAAGCCCGACCGCATTCTTTTGGCGGAACTGCGAGGCGGAGAAACATTCGACTTTCTCAATGCCTGTTTGTCCGGGCACGGAGGGTCCATTACCTCCTGCCATGCAGGAAGCTGCGCAGGCGTCTTCGAATACCTGGCGCTCAAGGTTCTGCAGTCGGACACCGGCAGGGCTCTGCCGTATGACGTAATTCGAAAGCTTCTGTACCTGACTGTCGACGTGGTGGTTCACATTCACAATGAGCGCCGCATCGGTCGACACATCACAGAGATTTGGTTTGACCCTTCCGTAAAACGCTTCTGATGTCTGATCAATCCGTCCAATACGCGCGAATCGCCTTTCTTCTTCTGGCCGCAAGCCTAGTGCTTGTCGGCATTTCCTGGGCAAGCGGCGCTGCCTTTCTATACGTCAACGGTGCGGATCCCGCGCTGGCCGGTCCGTTTTCGATCATTGACTACTGGAACCTCTATGCCCACTCACCGGAGAAATTCGTCCGGGTTTCCATGCAGCTCTGCGCCTTCGGTCCGTGGGCCGTTCTCGTCGGATTGACGGCCTGGGCCGTCATTGCCAAGCAAAATCGTCCGCTGCACGGTGCGGCACGCTTTGCGACGGCTGCCGAAATTCGGCAGGCCGGCTTGTGGAACCCCAAAGGCGGCTACGACAAGACCATTCTGGTCGGCAAGAAAAACGGCCGATATCTTACCTACGGAGGCTATCAGTTCGTCATTCTGGCCGCTCCGACGCGCTCCGGCAAAGGTGTCGGCATCGTCATTCCCAACTGTCTCAACTACAGCGACAGTCTGGTGGTGCTCGACATCAAGGGCGAGAACTTTGACATCACCTCCGGCTTTCGTGCCAAACACGGGCAGAAGGTGTACCTCTTCGCCCCCTTTGACGAGGACGGCGTAACGCACCGCTACAACCCGCTCGAATACATTTCGGATGATCCGGCCCAACGCTTGGGCGACATCGACGCCATCGGCACGGCGCTCTACTCAGGCGGCAATCAGAACGACAAGTTTTAGAGCGAAAACGCCAAGGACCTCCTCCGCGGGCTCTGCCTCTTCGTACTCGAACGCAAGGATCTTCCGAAAACCTTTGGCGAGATACTTCGGCAAGCGTCCGGCAAAGGCAAGCCTCTCAAAGAGTACATTTTTGAGGAACTGCAAAAGGCGCAGGCAGAAGGCCGCCCCTTCTCGAACGCCTGCATCGACTGTCTGAACCGCGTGCTCTCCAATTCCGAGAACACCTTGGCGGGTATCGTCGCCACGTTCGGCACGCCTCTGCTGATCTTTCAGAATCCCCGCGTGGACCTCGCAACTTCAGCCAATGACTTTGATCTCAGAGAAGTCCGCCGCGAGCGCATGAGCATCTACTTCAAGATGCCGCCCAACAAACTCAAGGAGGGATCGGTACTAGTCAACCTATTCTTCGATCAGCTCTTGAACCTCAACACCCGCGTACTGCCTTCGCAGGACAAGACCTTGAAGTACCAATGCCTCGTGCTTCTTGACGAAATGACGTCCATCGGCAAGGTAGCCATGATTGCGCAGGCGGTAAGCTACATGGCCGGCTACAACATGCGTCTCTTGACGATCATTCAGAACAAGAGTCAGCTCGAAGACGTTTACGGGAAGGCCGGTGCGCTGACGATTCTTTCAAACCACGCGCTGATGGTGATGTATGCGCCGTCTCCAACGGTGCCGACGGACGCGCAGGAATACAGTGAAATGCTCGGCTACGAGACGGTCAAAGGACGATCGAGAACATCGAGCACAAATTCGTCGTCCACTTCGACGAGCGATCAGCGTCGGGCGCTGATGCTCCCGCAGGAAATTCGGGAACTTGGTCAAAAGCGGGAGATCGTCAATCTGGAAAATTGCAAGCCGATTCTCTGCAAAAAGATCCGCTACTACGAAGATCCGGATTTCACCTGCCGTGCGAACTTGCCGCCGCCGAGCATACCCCGCCAAGACATCGACCTCTTCATCGCCCAAATTGAAGACCGAACGAGAACCGTTGCGGCCGAAGAAATCCGTAATCCGCAGGAAACGGCTCGAAAAATCGTCATCGACGGGTATCAGCAGCTGACGCCCGCAGCGGAAAACTGGGGACAGGAAGAAATCGCAAGCTTTGTGGAAAGCGACGTCGATATCGCCCTGAAAGCGGTAACGATGACGCTGCGTTCCCCGGATGAGCAGCCGTCGGCCGGTTCGGACGGCATCACCGATCCAAAAACCCAAGATGAAATTGCTTCGGGGATTTTTGATTTCGAAGAGGAGGAGTCGACCGATTCTTCAGAAGACGAAAAGCCAATTTCCGCAGCCGACGCGCTTGATGCACTGAACAGAGCTGAAGCCGAACAAAGTGCCGTTTCCCCAACATCGTCGGTTGAAGCTGACTCCGATACCGATTCTGATTCCGATTCGGATGCGGATTCCCATTCGGATTCCTCGGCTGTTGATACCTTGTCGAGCATCGATGCGCTGCTGGGGATCACGGCCCCTTCGAATGCTGATACGCTCCGTCTGCAACGGTTTTACTCACACACGGCACAAAGAGACACGCGGCATATCAAGCCGAAACTCACCGAAATCTGACCGCGGACATCACTTGTCCAATTTTTTGAAGGATGATAAATGAAAAAAGCCGATCTGATTCACCGCCTCAGCGCTCGTACGGGCTTGACGCAAAAGGATGTGACCATTCTGCTTGCGGCGCTCAAGGACGAAATTATCCAACTGTACAACTCGGAAGACTCCGTCTCGCTTCCGGGACTGGGAACCTTCAAGGTAAAAACCCGAGCAGCCCGCAAGGGAAGGAATCCCCGAACCGGGGAAATGTTTGATATTCCCGCACATCGAGTGGTCTGCTTCAAGCCCGTCGCCTCGCTCAAGCGAGTACAATTCTCCCTCTGACGATAGTTTTCTCTCTTTGGAGGAGGAGCCGGCAGCGCACGCGTTGTCGGCTGTTCGCGCATCAAAAATTTCCCAATTTCCCATGCTGATTAGGTTGAATCTATAATGAAAATCCGATCGATAGCCACCCCCCCCCCTAACGCACTTTCCCTGTAAGACAACCCTAATCGCCGCACTCGTTGCCGGGATGTGGAGCGTTTCTCCCGCTTTCGCAAACTCCGTCGAAAAAGACGAGAATCCGCCCGACCTCAGTATCGTAGGTGACGAGCAAGGTACGCTTTTGTACAACAAATACGGAACGTGGGGAAACGTTTCCGCAGTCAGCGACAATAAGGTCGCAAGCATCGACGGGATTGCTCTGACCGGATCGAGCAATGATCTTAATTTCACTGTCCAGGGAACAACATACATTCACCTGATCGGCGCTGCTGAAGACAACGGCGCTTCCGGCAACGTCCAGGGAATCAGGATTGAAAGTTCCGCGAACGCTGCAGAAAACGGGAAGGTCATCAACGCTCATCTTCAGGATGATGTGACGATTTACGCTAAATCCACGGATCCCCAAATGTCGAGAGCCAAAGGCATTTGGGTATACGGCGGGCACGATTTTTTAGGCGGCGACGAGCACAAGGAAACAGCGGGCAGTACTCTGACCATCGATGGGAATCTGAACGTCACCGCAATTTCCAAAGGCTTTGCCATCGGCATCAATGTCGGCGACGAGTTCGGTGATGCGAACGGGCACGGCACCGGCTTTTTGACGCTCAACGGCGAACGTAATGTCGTGAAAGTCGAGCAAACGTCGTTGGCAAACAACGGTTCCTATGCCCGCGGCTCCGTCGGCATTCTGGGCTCCAACCAGGCGCACATCACGATCAACAGCAAAGAAACTGAGATCCTAACAAAAACGCACCACACCGGGCTGGCTACGACTCAAGGCGGGGTCGTGCTTGAAAATGCGTCGTCGCTGACCGTCGTCAATCAGCTCTCCATCGATTCAACGGCAACCAATGCCTCCGCCTCGAATTCACTCTATGGGATTTCGGTTGATCGCAATGCCGACATCGTAAATCGGGACGCCGAAGGTTCGGTCGTCCGTTTGAACGGTATTTCTTCAGTAACCCTGCGATCCAACCGCAACACGAATGCATGGGGTTTTGCTTCCTATGGAAAAGGGAGTTTGATTGCCGATGGCCACCTGTCGGTGGCTCTTAATGTCAATCAGGAAGACATCGGCGGAATCAAGGAATTTTCTGCCGTCTACGCAGGAACCAGTTATGCGAAACGTTACGCAAAGAACGGCGGAGAAGTTCAAATCAACGGCGGACTGGAGATTTCGCTCCCTGAGTCTGTACGTGCCGGTCAATCGAATATTTACGCTCTTAACGCCTCCGGCGAAAGCTATGCCTTGGACCGAAATCCGACCATTACGGCAGAAGGTGACGCCGACGACGTCTTTCACCTGAACGGCAACGTCAATGCGGTTTTCAACGGGCAAATCAAACTGTCCATGTCCAACAGCGACTCTTTTCTGACGGGTTGGGCGGACAACCATGCGGCTGATTATTACTCGACCAACAAAGGCGTGATTGATCTCTCGCTCAACAACGGTGCCGTCTGGAACGTGATTTCCAAAGTGAACACGACCGGAGCCGTGATGTCGGAGAAGAGTTACGTCGACACATTGAATCTGGGCGGCGGCCTTCTCAACATGAGCTATGCGTCTCAAAGTTCCGATGCGAATGACGACGCCGAACTCCGCCAGGTGCTCATCCTTACGGGTACCGACGAAGGACAAGGTCTGACGGGCAACGACGGCACAATCGGCATGGACATCAATCTTGCGGACGAAGGCTCCGAAGCGAAAGGACTGAACCTCGATCAGATCATCGTCAAAGGCAGTACGGAGGGGACGCATGCTCTCTCCGTCAACTTCATCAACGGCCTCGGAAACGTTTCCGAGGACAAGTGGTACAGCGAGAATTGGCTGATCGAACAGGAAGCTGGATCCATGACGTTGACCGGTCCGAACGGCACCGAAGCCTTTGCGGGACGCGGCATGGTTTCCGTCTGGAATGTGAAGTTTGTGCCGGTGGGCGAGGAAGGGAAACTCGAAACGGATCGCGATTCTCTGGACAATACGAGCGAAGGCAAGCCTAATGACGGCAAAGGCCACTGGTACTTGGTTCGCCAGGACAAAGAATCGGGGGAAATCACCGACAACATCACGATCGGAACTTCGGCTTCTCAAGCTTTGGCCTATCTTGCCGACCTCGAAGACCTGCGCAAGCGCCTGGGCGAAGTCCGCTACGGAGCGCAAGCCGGTGCGTGGGCAAAGGCTTTTGCCAAGCAAGACAGCGTCAATGCGTCCGGCAACCGCGGCTTCAAGCAGGAGGTCTACGGCATCAACATCGGTTTTGACTCGCTTGTCGGTACGTCCGAGCACACTTCGTGGCTGATCGGCGGAGCATTCCGCTACAGCAACGCCGATCAGGAAGGCGTCGGCATCGGCGGCACGACGGGTGATCTCGATGAATACTCCGTTAAGGGATACGCCACCTGGATGCACGAAAAAGGAAGCTATGCCGACTTCGTGGTGCAGGCAGGGCGTTATGAACAGGAACTCGACGGGTTTGACAATACGGGAACGGGCCGAAGCCATGCCGATTACGGTACTTGGGGCTTCGGTGCGAGTGTCGAAGTCGGGCACATGTTCTCGTTCGGCAATGACGCCGATGACCGTCGTTGGTTCAACCACTGGTTCGTGGAACCGCAATTGGAGCTGTCGTACTTCCACGCAAAGGGAGCCGACTATTCGACATCGACCGGTCTTAAGGTTGACCAAGAGGACGCCGATTTCCTGACGGGACGCGCAGGTGTCGTGGTCGGAAAGAAATTCAACTACGGAACGATTGACGACCTTGATCGCCGATACTTCCAAATTGCGCTGATCGGCGGCGTCAAGCACGAATTCCTCGGCGGGGATCAGACGATCCGCTATACCGGGGTCGACGGCATTCGCGCCTCCGTAAAGGCCGATGACATTGCCGAGACCCGTTTCTACTACGGCCTTACCGCGGACTGGCAAGTGTCGAACCGACTTCGCCTCTACGCCCAACTAGACCGTGAAGAAGGCGACCACTACACGAAGGACTACGACGTCAGCGTGGGCTTTAAGTACAGCTTCTGATTCGAAGGAGACGAACCATGAAAAAAACACTTTTGGCCGTCTTCCTGACGGCGTGCTTCGCAACCGCTGCTTCAGCAAATGAATCCGCTCCCGCTGAGAAATGCGGAAAGCTCGCCGACAGCTTCGTCTTTGTCGTCGACGCCTCGGGCTCGATGATGGAGACGATCGGTGATGTGAAGAAAGAAGAATCCGATACTGAAGATCATTTCTCTGATCTTCGTCGGATCGAACTGGCGAAGGCCTTTGTCGATAAGGCAGCACAAACGGCGCTTTCGAAGACTGAAATGCAATCGGCGCTCTACAGCGTTGCGCCCTTTGCCGAACTGGTGCCGCCGGCTGCCCGAAGCAGCGACGAGTATCGTGCCGCCGTACAGGAAAGGCTCAACACGAATCTGGAGGTCTTCGGACGTCCGACGTGGATTGGCAAGCGAGGCGCAACGAAACTGTCGCAAAAGGTTGACGGCACGCAAGCCCTGATCCTTGTTACCGACGGTGATTTCGAAGCCGATGAGGAAGGACTGTTCGCTCCCGGGGAGGTTGTTCTGAGCTATCTGCGCAACAACCCGAACTCCGCAGTGCATGTCGTTTCGGCAGCCTATAGCCCCGAGGAAAAAGCTGCAATAACCAAGCTTGCCGAAGTCGATCCCCGCGTAACGACGACGGATCTGGAAACGCTGATGTCAAATGAAGCGTCTTTCGATCAGTTTGTGGAGCGAGTCTTCTACAGGGAGTGCCCGCCGGTTGTTTCCATCGAAATCCCCGACGTGCACTTCGCCTTCGACAAGGCCGAGCTAACTGAAGAAGGGAAAACGAAATTGCAGCAAGCCTTACGGGTCATTGAGTCACGCGACGCCTCCGGACCGATCACAGTGTTCGGTTGGACCGATTCGATCGGCTCTGATGCCTACAATGCCGAGCTGTCCCTTCGACGAGCCGAAGCGGTGAAGGCGTTCTTCGTCGAGGCGGGTATTGCTAATGAGCGGATCCGTGCAATCGGCAAGGGAGAGTCTTCCGCGTACACCAACCGGACGTCAGAAGGACGACGCATGAACCGCCGCGTCGAGGTGATTGTCGGTGCCGACAACACCAAACAGGCCGAGTGACGTTCAAACCTGACAGGGAGAAAGACTTTCGGGTTCTTTCTTCCCTGTCGGGACTGCATTTTCAGGTCGCCAACGTCTGGAACTGGGACGTGGGCGCGGAATTTCGAATCTCGATAAAAAAGCCCGGATTACAAGGCCTGCGCCCTTAATCTGAATTGATAAGGGGATCGCATCCCCAGCTGTGAATGGGGCCGAGTTCCATTGTAATAAGATATCCAACGAGTCACAGTATCCTGCGCCTCCTTTCGGCTGCTGAAGCAGCCGGATAACGGTAACGTTTCCCGCTTCAGGGTTGCCCAAAATGATTCGGCCGGAGCGTTGTCCCAGCATTGCCCACGCTCGCTCATAGAGCCACTGATGCCCTGGCGCAGCAAAAATTCCTGAAAAACATGGCTGCAGTACTGTGAGCCTTGATCACTGTGAAAAATCAAGCCCGGCGACGGGTGCTCGTTGGCAATCGCCATACGCAGGGCGCCCACAACCAGAGACGTTTTCATGGTGGAGTCAAAACTGTAGCCAACCAGGCAACGACTGGCCAGATCAAGCACACTGGCCATGAATAGCCAGCCCTCGTCGGTTGGGATGTAAGTGATGTCTCCGCACCAAGCCTGATTGATCGCATAGCGGTTGAACTGACGGTCAATCAAATTCGGTAGCCGTGCCAGATTGTGGTTGCTGTCTGTGGTGGCAACGTATTTGCGATGGTAGCGATGGAAGATGCCGTTGCTTCGTAAAAGTCTGCGCAGGCGCTTAAAACCAACGCTCAAGCCCTGTTGGCGCAACGCAAGGTACAGGCGCATCACTCCGGGAACCTGCTTGCCGCAGCGACTGATAACGGAGCGCACATGACAAAGCAACTCAGCATCGCTGTGATGCACTCCGTGGCGGTGGTATCGATCAACCTTTAGCCACTGATAGTAGCCGCTGGTACTGATCCTCAGCAGGGCGGCAGCCTTTCGAACACTGATGAGTTTTCTGCGCCCGATGAGTTTGCTGTCCAAACAAGTCTTTAAAAAAGCGTACTTCACTTGGGCAGCTTGGCAAAGTACGCTGCTGCTTTTTTTAAGAAGTCGATTTCGGCCTGTTGCTGGCGAACCTGCAGGCGCAATCGTTTGAGTTCTTCAAGCTCATTGCGTTGTTGTTCAGGCATACGGGCTTGTGCCGTGGTAACCCAGTGGCTGAGTGTCTTGGGGTTAACTCCCAAAGCTTGAGCAACCTCGATTTGTGTTTGTCCCTGATTGACGAGCTCAAGAGCTGTTCTTCCGATTTCTGGACTGTAACGTTTCGGCATTCTGAAACCTCCTTTTGATACATGGCTTATAGCCGTATTCGTTTTGAGATTCAAAATTCCGCAACGATGACCCTAGTTCACACAAAGTTCAGCGCTATGCATTTGCACTTATTCGTTGAACTCTGTCAGCAAAGTCCTTCTGCCACCCGCGCACTTGTCGTGGATGCAAAGGACGAGACAGCGTTGGATTTCTACCTGCGTCTGAACTTTTTTAGGTTAAGCGAAACGAGCCTGCGGGCTGTTTTGCTTTCCCCAAAACGTACTCTGTAGCCTCATTATTTTTTAACCATCCGGGGACTCGAAGGATCACTTCTTGAAAGCATCCATCAACGCGCTTCCAAACTCGATTGCGTTTCGCACTTTACTTGCGTTTTCCGAGCTACCCCCCAAACTTGACAGCCATCCCGATGTACTCTCGGCGATTCTGTCTGCCACCAATCGCTCAACCGTGTAGGAAAGAGCCTGCTGCATACCGTTTCTCGGATCAGACAGCAAAACACGAGCAGCCTGCTTGCGACAAGGACCGAGCACCAGTTTGGATGCAAGAGCCTTCGTCTTGCTGTTGACCTGATTGATCTTGGTCTGAGGAATCGACTGGACTTTTCTGGCGGCATTGGTCGAACCAAGCGAAACGTACATGAACTGCACGAGCGTATCTCTATCCGCGGCACTCGTGTTGTTATAGATGCAACGACCAAGCTCTTCGGCGTCAGTAGCCGCTAATACCGGGGACACCACCAAGCATGCAAGAACCGCCAAAAACGTTTTCTTCAACTTAATTTCTCCTCAAAATCAGACGTATTTTTCGTTTGTCAATCCACTCAAATGAACGCACAGATGAAACAGGCTGCCTCATTGGAAGCAGCCTGCATTCGTTTGGAATAACGATGGGTTACGGCTGGGCCGGCCCCTTCGTAAGCGACTTATGAATCATCCCGATTACGAAGCCGACGACAGCAAAAGGAATCCAACCTAGCCCATAGGTATGCAACGGCACCCACTGAGCAAGAATGGCTTCAAGTCCGCCCATGGCAATCTTGGCTGTCTGCAGTCCGTTGTAAAGCGCCATCACGAACGTAAAGCCGATCGTCCAGGCCCACACGCAACGACGGCCGCCGATCATGTTGTGCAGGAACGAAAGAATCACCAACGCCACGCAGAGCGGGTACAAGAACATCAACACCGGAATGGTCGAAACGATGATGGTCTTCAAACCGAACAAGCCGATGAGGTAGGAAATCACAGTAAAGATGACAACCCAAACGCCGTACTTGATGCGGCCGCCGGACAAATTCATGAAGTGAGCGGCCGTGCAGCTGATCAAACCGATCGCGGTCGTCAAGCAAGCCAAAATCACCATGGCCGCCAGGAGCATCGCACCGCCGTTACCGAAAAGAAGTTTGGCACTCAAAGCAAGAATCGGAGCACCGGTTTCCTGAATGCCGATCGCGCTCACGCTCTCCGCACCGATCTTCGCAATGAAGATGTAGATAACGCCGAGCATCGGAGCGGCAATCAACGCGGCCTTGAACACTTCGCGTGCAATGTCGGACTGCTTGGTAAAGCCGGCATCACGGACGACCCCAATGGTGAGAGACGCGAAGATCAACGCGGCAATAGCGTCGAGCGTGTTATAACCATCAAGGATTCCCTGGACAACAGCCATCACGGGAGTCGCGTAGGGAGCGGCAGGTGTCTGCGGTTCGCCCATCGGAGTGATGAAGCTCTTGATAATAAAGACCACCAGCGTCAAAACCAACAGCGGCGTCAGGATCTTGCCGACACGATCAACAAGCTTGGACGGAGACGCAGCAAGCCATCCGGCTATGCCCAAAAAGACAGCCAGAAAGATCGGCATGCCGACTTCGAGTTGAGACGGCTCAAGGAAAGGAACAATAGCAATTTCCCAGGAGACCGTACCGGTACGAGGAACAGCAAAGCAGGGACCAATGGCCAGAATGCAGACTGTGGAATAGAAAACGCCGAACCACGGATGAACGCGGTTGCCGATTTCACGTAGGCCGGGAAGACCGGAATAGCCCACGGCCATCACGGTGAGTAGAGGCAGACCGACGCCAGTGATGCAAAAGCCCAGCAAAGCCCACCAGACATCGGTGCCGGCGGCCTGTCCCATGGAGGCCGGAAAGATGAGGTTGCCCGCGCCGAAGAAGAGCGCAAAGAGCATCAGACCGATAGGAATAAATCGCGTTCGGGAATCCGATTGCATGAATACACCTTGTATTTATCAGCTTTTTGTTATGAAAGAATGTCGGGAACCGCCGTGGAGCGCCAACGCAAATCCACGCTTTCCGAGTCTTGGATCCGGAAAAAGTATCGACATACGGCAAACAGCATCAGGGGTCGCCTGTTTGTACCGCGTGACCGGCTGCCGAAAGTGCGGTCCCAATGCTTAAAGGCGTGCGCATGAAGCTGAGGGTAGGCTTCGGGGGTGCGCGAGCGGGAACCCGTTTCATCCTTACAAACGAATTCCTGTCCGTCGGAGCTTGGATCACAAACTTGACGGCGGCATTGGTTTCCGAACTCCGATTCTACGAATAAGCAAGCGCTCCCGCTAAGAAAAATCGCTAAAAATGCAATTATTTTCGGATTTTCGTGTTTAAAAACATCAGAATTAAGGCATTTTCCCTAAACCTTGGGCGTAAAAGGCAACAAAACACAAGGTCTCGCGCTTTTGACGTCTTTCCGATTTCGATCCAAACGACAGGCCCCTCGTTTTGGATTTGGCCGACGTCAAAGCACGGTCAATCTGCAAGATTTTTACAATTCGGTTCTCGTTTTTTACGGCCTCGTTGCGTAATCTATCGGGCAAAAGTAGTAGTTACCATTAAAATGTTGTCCTGAAGGCTCGATGCGCCTCAGCGTCCGACATGCCTCAGCTTCCGAAACAGGTAACCGGCTTCGACCCGCCCCTGTTTTTTTGTTTTGTCGGACATCCCGGTTGCGCCGGCGCCGTGTGCCCGTTAAGCGATGTTCGGGTCATCTCGATTAAAAGAATTACAACCGCCCATGCCCAGTAAAACTCTGTCGGACTTTAAAGACCGCTTACTGAAGCCCAGTCCCAAGAGATCGGAAAAACGCCCCGCCACCAAGCACACCCTGCCGGCGGCTTTTGCCTTTTTCCTGATTTCGATCTTTATTCCGTTAGAACGCGCCTTCTGGCAGGGCATCATCGCGCGCCGCCGCGAGCTCTATCCGCACGTCAATTTTGATCATCTGTGCTTTGCCGATGTCCTGCGCATCTGCACCCAGACGGTTTTTCTGGCCTTTTTTACGGCGCTGCCCGTACGCGACTTCTGGCAGTTCAATCCGCTCGCGCGTTTCATTCGCGCCGTCATCCGTTTAGTGGGCCGCATCGGCGACGCTATCGGACGTCTGGGCGGACGGATTATCTTCAACATCGGCGCCAATGTGGTCAAAAGCCGCCGCCGCGTCGGTCGAAAGCAGGTTTCGAAGTTCCAAAACTCGATTTTTTGGGCCGCCGGCATCGTGGCAGGTCTTCTTGCCATCCTATGCATCACCCAGCCGTTTAATGTGCAAGGCCAGGTGGTGTTCCTTTCAATCGTGCTTTTATCGGCATGGTCGCTCACTCACATCAAGGCCCGTATCTCACTGATGCTCCTTTTTGTGCTTTCGGTGACCGTTTCGGGCCGCTACCTGTGGTGGCGCTACACCTCAACAATTCACGCCGACGGCGCGATCAGCCTCTTTTTGTCATGCCTGCTTCTGGCCGCTGAAACCTACGCCTTCATCGTGATGGTCCTGGGCTACTTCCAGGTCTGCTGGCCGCTGGACCGCCGTCCGAAGCGCTTACCCGCCGACCGTTCGACTTGGCCCACAGTCGACATTTTCATTCCGACCTACAACGAGTCGCTTGAAGTCATTAAACCCACGGTCTTCGCCGCCAAGAACCTCGACTGGCCGGAAGACAAGATCAACGTCTACATCCTCGACGACGGCAGTCGAGATTGGGTAGAGGATTTTGCCAAGGCCGCCGGCGTTCATTACATCAAGCGCGACGAACACAACCACGCCAAGGCCGGCAACATCAACAACGCGATGAAGCTCACTTCGGGCGAGTTCATCACGATCTACGACTGCGACCACGTCCCCTCTTCGGACTTTCTCACGAGCACCGTGGGCTGGCTCGTGCACGACAAGAAGATCGCGCTCGTTCAGACGCCGCACCACTTCTATTCACCCGATCCTTTTGAAAAGAACCTGCATCTCGACCGCGCCATGCCGTTTGAGAACTCGCTCTTTCACGACTACATCCAAAAGGGCAACGACACGTGGAATGCGGTCATGTTCTGCGGCTCCAACGCCGTGATGCGCCGCAGCGCCCTGGAAGAAATCGGCGGCATCGCTGTGGAAACGGTGACCGAAGACGCGCACACGTCGCTCAAGCTCAACCGCCGCGGCTGGAAGTCGGCCTGCATCTCCAAGCCTTTGGCTTCGGGCCTCTCGACCGAATCGCTTTCGGCGCACATCGGTCAGCGCATCCGCTGGGCCCGCGGCATGATCCAGATTTTCCGCCTGGACAACCCGTTGCTGAAAAAGGGCCTCACCCTGCCCCAGCGCCTGTGCTTCATGAACGCCATGATTCACTTCCTGCACGGGTTGCCGCGCATCATCTTTTTGCTCGCGCCCCTGCCCTATATGTTCTTTGACATCTACGTCATCTACGCCACGGCAGCGGCCATTTTCGCCTACGTGATTCCGCACATGGTTCACGCAGCCATCACCAATCAGCAGCTGCAGCGCGGTTATCGCTATCCGTTCCTGGGCGGTGTCTATGAAACGGTGCTGTCCTGGTACATTCTTCTGCCGACGACCGTCGCCCTGATCTTCCCGCACAAGGGCAAGTTCAACGTGACGGCCAAAGGCATGACCATCGACAAGAAGTACGTCGACTGGCACATCGCCACGCCGGTGCTCATTCTGATGGTTTTGAACCTTCTGGGTCTGGCCATCGGCATCTACAAGACGGTAACCGCAGCAGACCCGCAAGTCTCCACGCTGATCATCAACATCGCGTGGATCGCCTACAACCTGTTGGTTTTGGGTGCTGCCTTTGCCGTGGCTGTGGAAGAGATCATGGAGCATCCGCTGCCCCGCGTGCCGCTGAAGGCGGGCGCCGTAGTAACGACTTCCGACGGCACCAAGCACGCCGTGTCGGTCGTCGAATTCAGCCAGACCGAGCTCGTGCTCGACATGAAGGGGCTTGCCGCGGGTGAATCCGTCGTTATCGAAATGACGGGCAACGGTCATACGGATACGTTCAAAGCCACGGTTGCACGCGAAGCCAAGGGTTTTACGGAATTTGATCTTGTTTTCGAGTCGGTTGAAGATGAAATCCGCTTCAACCGCCAGACGTTTGCGCGGGAAGGCCATTGGGGCGACAAATTCGACAGACATGTCGACGATCGCTTCATCGCCGGCTTCCTGCGTTTGGTCGGCTTTGCCGCGTACGGCTTCAAGTCGCTTGTTGAATTTCTGCCGGGGACGGCGGGACGTTTTGTGCGCTATGTCGTGAGCTTTTTGCCGCGCATGCCCAAGACGTCCGTCGGCCTCTAATACTTTTGAGTCTCACACCAAATGAACAAAAGAGATTTCTCTTTCAAGCATTCCCTCACGACGTTGTCGGTCTGCTCCCTTTTGGCTTTTTCCTCAACTGCCGCGCTGGCTCAGACCGGCGACGCTCCCGTGTGGCGTACCGACCTGACGGGCGGCGAAACGACGACGTACGCGCTCTCCGACCTCGCTCCCGGCATGGCGGGCAAGCCAGTCAAGCTCACGGGCTCGAATAATTCGGGCTACTTCGACTTCACGGTCAAGCCCGATGAAGTGGTGACAAGCGGCGAACTGACGCTCAACTTCACCGTCTCGCCCTCAATGCTCGCCAACGTTACGCAGCTCAACATTTTCCTTAACGGCGAACTGCAGCAGACGGCCGCACTGTCGGCAAAGCAGATCGGCAAGCCCCAGTCGCTCGTCTTCAATCTCGACTCGAAGTCCTTCCGCACTGGCCAAAACCAGGTCCGAGTGGAATTCGTCGGCCACTATCAGACGGTTTGCGAAAACGCATCCAACCCTTCGCTTTGGATGGACATTGCCCCTGAAAGCGAACTCGCGCTCAACAAGGCTTTCGTGAGACTGCCCAACGATCTGTCGCAGTTCCCGGCCCCGTTCATTTCCGAAGGCAACTCCGGTCAGAACACGACTCTGCCGATCGTCTTTGCGCAGCAACCTACCGACAAGGAAGCCACGGCCGCAGCGATCGTCGCGGGCTACACCGGCAGCCTCTCTCAATGGGGCAAGGCCGAATTTCCGGTCTATTTCGGTGAAGTTCCTGCCAAAGGCCATTTCGTCGTGTTTGCCACGAACGAGCGCAAACCGGCATTCCTTTCGGAACTTCCCGCCTTCGAAGGCCCCCGCATTGAACTGCGCGACGTTCCGGGCGGTCAGCATGAAAAGATGCTCATCATCAGCGGCCGCAATGACGAAGATCTGGTCGTTGCCGCCAAGGTTCTCACGTCCGGTACGCAGATGATCGGTGACAACCACCGCGTGCGCGACTTCAAGGACGAACCCGTGCAAGACGCCTATCAGGCTCCGAACTGGATCGATCCGCAGCAGGCCATGACGCTCAGTTCTCTGATGCGCTACCCGACGCAACTCACCTCTCGCGGTGCCGTTCTGCCTGCCATTCACCTCAACCTCAACATGGCGCCCGACATCTACGCCATCGATGGGGCCAAGGCTGAACTCAACCTCTTCTATCGCTACAGCAAACCGGCCGAAGGTCAGGTTGCTCAGATGCGCGTACTCATGAATACGGCTCTTGCCGGCAGCGACAACATGGACAGCGGCACAGACCGCGCCCGCTCCGAAGTGCTCGTGCAGGCCGCTCCCGGCCCACTTTTCTCGGCCGTAGGTCCGCGCGACGGCATGTCTCTTACAAACGACCTTTCGATCGAAGCCTTCTACGGTACACAGGCTCTTGAGGGTACGCCCGAAAACTGCCGTACCGTAGCCCTTCCGAGCCACAACTTCCAAATTGATCCCTCTTCGAGCATCGCATTCAGCGGCTTTTATCACTACGCACAGCTGCCTGAAATCGCGCTCTATACGAAGGGCGGCTTCCCGTTCTCCAAGTACGCCGATCTGTCGCAAACGGTGGCTGTCCTCTCGGACGCCTCCAACGCTCAGTACGTGACAACGCTTCTGAACGCCATCGCCCGCATCTCGTCGGCCACGGGATCGGTACCGCTGCAGGTGACCGTCACCTCAAAGCTCGGCAACGATGTTTTGAAGGATAAGGACGTGCTCTACGTGGGCGGACTGCCCGCAAACATCACGAGCCTTAATAACGAAACGGCTCAGAATCTTGAAAAGGCCGTGACCGAAACGCTCGGCGGCAAGACCGGCAAGACCGGCGTTGAAGATCCGGAAAACGCACCTCTGGCAGCTCTGCTCTCCGTGAAGTCGCCTGTTGACAGCAGTCGCGCCGTGGTGGCGCTGCTCTCCGACGGCTCGCGCGGCGCAAAGCTTTTGAACGATTCGCTGGCCGACCGCGCCCTGTTGCAGGACGCCTCGGGCGGCACGGTGTTCGTCTCTTCGCAAGGGTTGACTTCCTTTAAGCCTTCGCAAACCTGGTGGGTCGGCGATCTGCCGTGGTACCAGCGCGTTTGGGTCTCCTTTGCCAACCGTCCGTTCCTGTTGGTGCTCTGCGCCTTGATCGCCGCTGTTGTGGCCGGCTGGGGCATCTTCGCCGGCATGCGCCGTTGGCTGCGCGGCCGTTCGTCGCTCTAATCCGATGGGAGAACAAATCATGAAATTCCTTTCCCGTTCGATTTGCGCCGCTTCCGTCTGTGCCGTGCTCGCCGGTCTGTCCGCCTCGGTCCAAGCCTGGGACAAGTGGGATGCCTTCAAGGCCGCAAACGTCAACGAATCCTTCCGTGTGGTGGACTACAGCGACAACCGCCGCATCACCACCAGCGAAGGTCAGTCCTACGCCATGTTCTTTGCGCTGGTTGCGGGCGACAAAGACGCCTTTGACAAGCTCCTCGTGTGGACGGAAAACAATCTCGCCTCGGGCGACATCACCAAGTACAAGCCAGCATGGCTCTGGGGCAAACACGGCAGCAGCTGGGGCATCATCGACAGCAACAATGCCGCTGACAGCGACATGTGGATCGCCTACTGTCTGCTTGAAGCCGGCCGCCTATGGGATCGTCCCGACTATACGGCCAAGGGCAAGGCCATGATGGACCTTCTTAAGAAGGACGTGCGCGACGTCAAGGGGCTGGGCAAGGTTCTACTTCCCGGCTACAAGGGCTTCGAGCAGGAAAACTTCGTCACGCTCAACCCGTCCTACTATCCGGTCTTCATCATGCGCCGCTTTGCGATGGAGGATAAGGACTGGAATACGATCGTCGAAGGCACGGTGCGCTCGCTCGTGCGTTCCGCTCCGCGCGGATACGCCCCCGACTGGGTGCGTTTCGACCGCCAGGGCAAGGTCATTCCTGAAAAGGGAGCCGATTATGTTCTGGGCTCCTACAACGCCATCCGCACCTATATGTGGGCCGCGATGATGTCGCCTGCTGACCCCGTACATGACGTGCTCGTTGAACATTTCGAACCGTTTGCCAAGCTCACGCGCGACACCAATATGCCGCCCGAAAAGATCAACATCATCACGGGCGAACGTCACGGCTACGGTTCGCCGGGGTTTGCCGCCTGCGTGCTTGAACTTCTCGGTAAGGGCCCCACGCAGGACTACCTGCGCACCGTGATCGAAAACGATCCGATCATCGGCGAAAACTACTACCGCAACACGCTGATGCTCTACGCCATCGGCTTTGACCGCGGTTTGTATCGCTTTGATCGTAACGGCTACCTGCTGATCTCACCCAAGGCGCAGCTCACTCAGGTTCCGCCCAAGGCCGCCGTGCCGGTCAACAAGTCCGCCGAGAAGGACGAACATCAGGAAGAATCCGAAGAGGCGCCCGAGCAGAACCAGGCCGCGGGCAACGCGACGCCTGCGCCCGCAGACAACGCTCCGAAGGCTGTGCAGCTGCCGACGCAGACCGCCGCCCCC
>OKWJ01001379.1_pt1 | contig 17812 bp, 23 predicted proteins | sample 1607121 | NCBI WGS metagenome assembly OKWJ01 (sample SAMN04414080, study PRJEB24778) | human gut metagenome | material: faecal | host: Homo sapiens | reverse complement strand
GCATTGGAGGAAAATTCTATTCTCTCAATCCATCCTTTGAATCCAGGTTCCGTATTTTTTCATTATTATGACAGTTTTCAGGATGAAGATGGAGATACCATTTATGAAGAAACACAACAGGAAATGTTATTGTTAGATTCGTATTTAACGAAACAGGAAATTACTGAAATAAGAGAAATCTATGAAGAAAATGAAGATGCTGTAGTTATAGCAAATGGAACGGTGGATGGGCTGTTTTTGATACCTGAACAGATTCAGGTAATAGCACCGACAGCGAATGCAAAAGGAAAAAAGTGGGAGAGCAAAGAGAAAAATAAAGTTTTAAATGATCAGGGAATAGAGGACTATGTGCAGTTATATGAAAAGACGCTGAAACCGACAAAGAGTGGAACAAAGAAAAGTCCTACCAATGTTACCATTTCGTCGGAAGCATATTTTACAGATCAGCAGGCAGTGGTATCTGATCAAAAAAAGGGGAAGAATCATAATTTCTTTCAGGTGACATTTGCAGGAACGGTTAAGACAGGAAAAACTACGGCAGTAAAGTATTATTTTTCTGGAAAACCATTAAAAAAAGCAGTACAACAGTTATGGTTTATTTATCTTGTATTGATTTTATTCTATATTTTGACAGCAAGTATTGTTTATGTAGTTATGCATCTGATTTTTGCAAAGCAGGAAAATTGGAACTGGAATCAAAAGATGTTGACGAGAGCGATTGCACATGAATTGAAAACACCAATCAGTATTATACAGGGGTATTGTGAGGGACTTCGTTATCAGGAGGATAAACAACGGCAGCAGGAATATTTAGAAACGATTACACAAGAGACAGCAGAGATGAATCAGCTCGTTTTGGATATGCTGGAGTTGTCAAGAATGGAGACAGAAGGGTATGAGTTAGATCGGGAAGAAATTCAGTTAGTAGAATTTGTACAAGCCATTGCAAAACAGTATGAATCTTTTTATAATGAAAAGGATATTACATTAGAGCTGGAAGGCTTGAAAGGATGTTTTATCAATGGAGACTTAGCCTGCATGCATAAAGTGATTTCCAATTTGCTTGGAAATGCGATAAAACACGCACCAGAGCATGGTATAGTTAGGATAAACATACAGGAGGAAAAAGAAAAGATATATTTATCCTTCTATAACAATGGACCAGAGATTCCAGAAGCTTTACGAAAACATATCTGGGATGGATACCAGAAGGTACAAATAGAGGATAAAAGCCGTATCCGAAGTACAGGATTAGGACTTACCATTGTAAAATATATGTTGGATTTGCATGGGTTTAAATATGGGTGTGAAAATAAAACACCAGGTGTAGAGTTTTGGGTTTCCATGGATAGAAGTAAATGTGGAAAGAAATAAAATTTGTTGACACAAAAATAAAAAAGGAAGAAACAGATGAATGTAGAACGTTGTAAGGAAGTAGAAAGAAGTATTATAAAACGTTATAGAAAGTCCATTTGGAGACCGTTTATTCGTGGTATTCAGGAGTATCAATTGATAAAAGACGGTGACAAAATTGCGGTATGTATTTCTGGTGGAAAGGATTCCATGCTTTTAGCAAAATTGATGCAGGAAGTAAAGCGGCATGGAAAAATGGATTTTGAATTAAAATTTTTGGCTATGGACCCAGGATATAGTGAAAAGAATAGACAGAAAATGCTCGATAATGCAGAAATGTTAGGGGTGCCGTTAGATATATTTAAAACGGATATTTTTGATATCGTACATGGGATTGTAGAGGGAAATCCTTGTTACCTTTGCGCACGTATGCGAAGAGGGCATTTATATAAAAATGCGCAGAAGCTCGGCTGTAATAAAATTGCACTGGGACATCATTTTGATGATGTTATTGAGACAATTCTTATGGGAATGATGTATGGTGGACAGATACAGACTATGATGCCGAAACTGCACAGTACAAATTTTCAGGGAATGGAATTGATACGTCCGATGTATCTTATTAAAGAAGCAGATATTATAAACTGGAAGGTGTATAATCAATTGGAATTCTTGCAATGCGCCTGTCGTTTTACAGAACAGATTTCTGACAGTGGAGATGGTATTGGCGAATCAAAACGTCAGGAAATGAAGCAATTGATAAAACAATTACGAGCAACCAGTGATGTGATTGACAGAAATATTTTTCGGAGCGTACATGATGTGAATCTAAATACTCTGATTGGATATCATCGAGGAGAAGAACGATATAATTTTTTAGATGATTATGAAGAATAAAAAATGAGAAAAAAAGGAGCTTTTCTAATGCCGTGTGACAAGTATTGGAAAGGCTCCTTTTTGGTAAAGTGTTGTACGAAATTTATATTTGATTTTTGTTGATGAAAGTAATAAATTCCTTTAGTGGAATTGGTTTTTCATATAAATAGCCTTGATAATGTCTGCAACCCAATTCTAAAAGTTTTGTCTGCTGTGCTTTATTTTCTACATATTCTGCAATAACGTCTATGTCGAGTTCTTTTCCAAGTTTTACAATAGAAGAAATAATTTTTTGATTGGTATCGGAGCTTAACATTTTTTTCACTAGCGAACCATCCAATTTTACTACATTAAAATAATTTGACTGCAAATAGATGAGAGAGGTATGTCCCATTCCAAAGTCATCAATTAACAAGGTATGTCCTAAAGATTTGAGACGGTTTAATTTATCAATGACTTGATTGGAATTGGAAAGCACATCCTGTTCTGTGATTTCTAACCATAGTCTGTTGGCAGGAATATGGTATTTCTCTAAACAGTCGTGGATACAAGTTTCAATATCCCAAAGTAGAGATTTTGCAGTAATATTTACAGAAATCTTAAAATCCTTTTCATAGCAATTTTGTATCTGCTGAATAGCATTTCCAGCCATGTCAAAAAGTAAGGTTTCTAGTTCTGGCAATATGCCACCAGACTTTGCCAAATAAATGATAAATGGCGGATATATAAACCCATATACGGGATGCTTCCAACGAAGCAAGGCTTCTGCACCAAGGCAAATATTTTTCTCATTGACTTGCGGTTGGTATAAGAGAAATAAACCTTTTTGCTTAATTGCAAGCTTTAAATCCTGAAGCAGCATACGTGAGGTTACCCCAAGACGGTCAGAACGGCTTAGAAAATCGGGCTGTTCATTATCCTCCTCCATTTGCTGTAAAATCTTAATAATTTCTTGTAATTGTTCTTTTGCACAGATTTCCTGAAATCTTTTATGATAATGTAAAAATGGTAAATAAATAAAAATACCAAGAATAATACAGGCAAGCTGTACGATTGTTCCATTAATAGAACCAGTAGCAGAATAACCGCTGATTAATACGGGGGTAGTCCAAGTAACCTCGTGTGTAACTCTCGGAAGAAAGCCAATAACAGCAGCACCATAAGAAATACAATAGCATAAAACTGGTGTTACTAAAAATGGAATAGCTAAAATTGGATTTAGCACAATAGGAAGACCCAAGTTTAACATTTCATTTACATTAAAAAGAACAGTAGGGAGTGCAAATTTTGCAATCGTTCCCAGACGATCTTTTCGGAAAAATAAAAGTAGAGCAAGTAATACACAAATTGTAGTACCGCAGCCTCCCATTACAATGAAGGTATCAAAGAAGCTTTTACTGAAAATAGCCCCTGAATCACCGACTTGAAAATTGTTCAGTGCAACAGATTCCATGATATGACTGCCATGAAAACCAAAAATCCAAAAAACGTGTAAGGAAATTGTATAAAGCAGACCTGCAATAAAAGGTTGGTTCAAATCATCAAAAAAGTTGCATAGCAGATTGGAAACCAATTGATTAATATTACTAACACCGAAAAAGTGGTGTAAAAGTAAGGTGCAGGCGGCAAAGAAGAAAACGATGATGCCACCGGGGACAATTCCTTGGATTGCATTTGTGCAAATTCCTTCCATTGCAGAAGTTTGATTGGTAAATTGAAATATGGGTTTCCTTTTTAGAAAATCATACATATAGCAGGAAAGAATAGAAACAAACAGGGCAGTAAAACAGCCAGTTACTCCTAAATCCGTAGTTTTAAAATCAGATGAAATCATGTTAAGCTGTACACCATAGGATAGCAATGCAATAATAATATAATTTGCAATTTTATCAGGTGTTTCATTCTTTTCCATAGCAAAACTAAGACTGGTCGTAATGACAAGTGCCATGGAAAATAATCCAAAAGTTCCTGCATAGGAAACAGACAATAAAGTATGTATCCAACGAAAATGTGCAGAAGTGATAAAGGCTTGGTACTGTGGAATTGGAAGGTTCAATAATGCACTTGCAGTACCACCAATTAAAATTAAAGGAATCAACATGACCAAACCATGCCGAACCACATTGAGAAAATATATTTTTTCAATTTTAAATATAATTGCTTTAAGTCGCTCCCTCATAAAAAAATCCCCCCGAATATCTTCTATTCTATTATAATTAAAACATCAAAACAAAGTTCGCACCAAGCTGGTGCAAATATAGCTAAGAAATATCTGTAAAAAATTTACAGAAAACAAAGACTTTCGACATCTTAATTATGAATACTTATATATAAGGAAATTATAATAAAAAATTACAAAAAATACAAACAAAGTAAAGGATTTGCGTGTTGTGAATAATTTTCTCGTTTTATGTGGGTGAAATGGCGAGATTTGCGTTAATGTGAAGTGGAATGATTGCCATAATGTTTTGTAAGGAGAAGAGAGAGGTGTTCCCTGATTTTTATTCAAAAATTTATTGACAAGTATTCTTTTAAGCGGTATAATAGGAAAATGTGATACGTCTAAGAATGCTTAAGCCAAAGCCCCGGTAATAGCATGAGAGACTATGTTGCAGATAGTGTTAAATGAATAGATATTTCATTTGGATATATTACAAGGAGGAAAACCAATGAAAAGTTATATGGCTAGTACAGCATCGGTTGAAAGAAAATGGTATGTAGTAGATGCTGCAGATCAAACATTAGGACGTTTAGCTTCAGAAATTGCAAAGGTGTTAAGAGGTAAGAATAAGCCAACATATACACCTCATATTGATACAGGCGATTACGTTATCGTAGTAAACGCTGATAAGATTAAGGTAAGTGGTAAGAAATTAGATCAGAAGATTTACTATCATCATTCAGATTATGTAGGTGGAATGAAAGAAACTACATTAAAAGAGATGTTAGAAAAGAAACCTGAGAATGTTATTACTCTTGCTGTAAAGGGTATGTTACCAAAGGGACCATTAGGAAGAAGCATGTTGACAAAATTACATGTTTATGCTGGACCAGAACATGACCATGCAGCTCAGAAACCAGAAGTTTTAGAAATCGCTAAGAGATATTAATAAACGGATTTGAAAGGAGGAAGTAACATTGGCTAGTTCAAAATTTTACGGAACAGGTAGAAGAAAAAAGAGTATCGCTAGAGTATATTTAGTACCAGGTACAGGTAAGGTTACAATCAATAAGAAGGATATGGATGAGTATTTCGGTCTTGAGACATTAAAGCTTATCGTTCGTCAACCACTTGTATTAACAGAAACAGCTGATAAATATGACGTATTAGTAAACGTTCGTGGTGGTGGTTTCACAGGTCAGGCTGGAGCAATCAGACATGGTATTTCTCGTGCATTATTAACAGTTGATGGTGATTACAGACCAGCACTTAAGAAAGCAGGCTTCTTAACTCGTGACCCTCGTATGAAGGAAAGAAAGAAGTATGGTTTAAAGGCAGCTCGTCGTGCACCACAGTTCTCAAAGAGATAATTCAAGAACAAAAATCAACCCCGCAAATTCAAGGTTTTACCTGTGTTTGCGGGGTTTTTCTTTTTTCTGCATTTTCAAAAAATTTTGTCTGTTAGTAACACGTTAGTAACAAATTAGTAACAATGATTTAGCTGTCTTGTGCAAGACTTCGATTGTCTTGTGCAAGACACTTTCTGATTTCTAGTTTAGTTCTACAGTGAATAGTTCTTCCGTCTTTAAAAACAACATCATATCCATCGTGCGTGTTTCCGTTTATGGTTAATATCTTTTCTCTGGATTTTTCTGCGAGTTGCATATTGTCAAATAAACTCTCCTGATCCTTGTTTATCAGGTATAGAAAATATTTATTCATAGACATTCCTTTGTTTGCCGCAAGTCCCTTAATAACTGATTTCATTCCTTTTGGCACAGAAAAGTTGATTCGTTCATAGTGGTCTGCATTGAATTGATTCTTGTATGCGGTTCTATTCATTTGAACACCTTCTTTCAAATTAGATTGATTGCTTCTAGTTTTACTGGCAATTCTAAGTGAGTGTAAACAGCCTGCGTGACATTTTGACCTTTATGACCAACGATTTTCTGCACTATTCTTTCATCTACCTTTTTTTCGGTTAATAAGCTGACACAGGTATGTCTTGTGTCGTGTGGTCTATGTCCTTTATAAACTGGTTCTTTTTTATCTTCTTCAATAACGTATTTACCCATTCCGAGTTGCAACATCAATGGAATCCAGTATGCATCATAATAGTTGCGGTATGTGAAAGGTTCTTCGCTAGGCGTGCAAATCAGATGGTCACAGTTCTTTTTTATCCAGTGCTCAAAAAATGGAACAATTTTTTCTGCAATCGGAACTTCTCTGATGCCTGCATCGGTTTTTGACTCTTTTACATAGAACCATCTTTCTTCTAAATGAACATCTTTCTTTTCTAAGTTAAGTAATTCGCTTATTCTAAGTCCGGTATATATAAGAATAAGAACAACAGATAAATATTCATTGAATTGCTGCGTATCCCATAATATTTTGATTTCTTTTTTGGTAAAAGGTTTTCGGTTATAAGCGTTTGGATTACCTGGTCTGCTAATATCCACATATTTAATTATATCCCGCTTGTCAGATGCAACTATTTCATGCATAACAGCATAATCCCACATCAATCCCCACAGAATTTTCAGAGTTTTTAATGTAGGAGTATTCTTCCCAGAATTATCCACACACTGTTGCAAATGGTCCAATTTGATTTCTGCGAATTTCATATCATGCAAAGGTTTACTTGTCTGAAATGCAGCCTTATAACCATTTGAATTTTTTATCGTTTCGTAATGAACTTCGGACCATTTATCATATACTTCTTTAAATGTAATTGTATCAAAATGTAAATCGTAAGGATCTTCATTATAAGCCGCAAGTGCCTGGAGTGCCTCTGCTCTGGTTGCATAATATCCTATAAATTTATAAATAGGGTATGAGCGTTTTTTTTCGGGAATTTGCTTCCAACCGACTGTTTTTCTAGCGACCCACGGTTTTCTTCTTTTTCCAGATAATTTGTAAACTGATCCATAAGTATTTGGCAATTTCATAATATTCGCCCTTTCATAAAAAGGGTATAAAAAATACACCCTAGTCAAATTTTAGGATGCATGGTATAATTTACCTGTTCAGGGTAGGTTATATCATGCAACTATGTTGCTAAGTAATCTATTATCCGTCTTTGTTGATAGCAGAGGCGGATTTTTTCTATTAGAGCTTCCTGAAGAACTTGTGAGAAATTTACACCAAGAGAAATTGCTTCTTCGTTTAGCCATTCAGGAATACTAAGAGTTTTCTTTACTGCCTTAGAATTATGTTTCTTGTTGTAAGCTAACTTATCAAATTCGACAATGACTAAAAAACTGTCCGCTTCAACAACGATATTCTCAAAAGACGAAGGAGAAGGTAATTCTTCGTTATTTTCTAATCTAGTTGAAATTGCAAGTCCAAGAGCATCAAAAGCCATTTTGTATGCTTCTTCCATATTATCCCCTTCTGTAAAGCATTCAGAAAAATCAGGAAATGAAACCCAAAATCCTCCTTCTTCTGCCTTGTGAAATAATGCTGGATAAAATAATTTATTACTCATAGCGATACCTCCAATATATTTGAAAGTGGCAAGGGCTTATTTAAGCCCTGCCTGTTTTAATATTGCATGTTCAAGGCCTTTTCTTAGTGCCTTGCTGTGATAAGGAACAATAATAGTTGAGTTTGTAGTTTTGTTGTATAGTTTTACATGTGAACCATTTTGGCTTACTGTTTCAAAACCGTTCTTATGTAAAGTTTTAATCATTTCTCTTGGTGTCATTGGCATGTTCTTCAGCTCCTTTCCTTATCATATATATATTATAACACGTAATAATACGTATGTCAATACATAACACGTAGAAACACGTATAATATAACACAAAAAAATGAAAATAATACTTTTATGATTGGTGGGCTAATTTTTAAAAAAATCATAATTCCATTTCGTTTTTTTATAATCATCATCATAGGCTATACCATACCTGCTAGAACGACATATTCCGCGATACAGTTCAATCCAGATATTCGTAATATGCTTTTCGCTATCCTCTCTAAAAGTAATATATATATCAGGGTAACGATAGCTATATCCATCCAAAACAAAGTTGTTGGCATTGCTATCTATAGGTACATATAGCAATTCATAATATGCATCACTGGATTTACCTGTTTTCGCTGTGGCTTTGTATGATATTGAATGTTTAAATTTGTAATAGGATTTCAAAGTGTTATGCGGTAAATAACTATAAGCGAGATTCAAGGCTTCTTTTAATTTTATATTTGGTGATTCTTTAAAATTATCTAAATATATATGGATACCAAATATGTAATTGTTGTAACATGAACCGAAATTCATATCGGAATTTAATGCTAGAACACACGGTTTCCAATCGACACCACTTCCTGATGAATTTGTTGTTGTATCAGGGTATGATATTTTTTTATCTTTTCTGTCTTTCCACCCCAAAACACCCTTTTTGTCTTTCCAAAATTCATGAGCTTTATCTGTACTTGAGAAAAGAACAGGATGCCCTTTTTTGAAAACTAATTCATAATCACTATTGGTAGGTTTTGGAGAAGAAGCAGGTTTTTTGGTTGGGGCAAATGTTTCGAACTTATTATTAATTGCCAGTTCATTGACATTATCATAGGATAAGTTGCTATTTATTAGAATTGCCAAAATAAACCAAAGAAAAAAAGCAATACTTAAAATATATTTCTTTTTTAAGGTAAAGTCTTTCCTTGTATACCACATATAAATAATACCGATCAGTGGAGCAAATATGAGTAATAGCCACAATAATATATTTCTAGTTTTTGAATTTTGCGTAATAAAACCCCCTTAATATATGTTTGATGTTCTTGTTTATTCTCTGTGACTCTGCTAATAATTTCACAGATTTTCTTTTGTTTTCTGTTTGTATTTCATTCACCTCCCATATAATAATAACATACACAAAAAGGAAAGAAAAGCAAAGAAATATCGAAAAAGAAAAAAATAATAGTATTATTTAGCAATGGTATATATAGTTTTTTGAGAGGGGAAAATTGAAATACTTTAATCATATTTATTTTGCCAGGTAGAGTATATTTAGAAAAATAAATAATTTACAAGTTCTCTGTAGATAATAAAAACAAAAAGGAGAAATAGTAAGATGAAAATATTAACCTGGCAAGCCAGACGAAACAAAAAAATTGCTCTTGTAAAACTAGCGGAATTATCAGGTGTAAGCAAAAGCACGTTAAACAATATCGAGAACGAGAGGGTATCTCCGACAATGAAGCAAATGGAAGCTATTGCAAAGGCACTAAATATGAGAATAACTGAGTTGTTCGATAGTGATTATAAATAATTTTTTAAAAAAATTTCCAAGATGTTGGAAATCGTATTACATTTAAACACAAGCATCCAAAATTGTAGTATAATTATTATTATACAAACATACAAAGGAGGTTAAGTGTTGTGAAAGATAAGATAAAAAAATCAATCACAGAAATGTTGCTTGGTATGAACGATGTTGAAAAGTTAGAAAGGATACATCGTTTTATACAGTACATATATGTACAGTAATAATAAGGGGTCGGATAACCGACCCTTTATTTATTAACCAAAAACATAGCAATAGCGAAACGCTGTTCTTTTGGTAATTCACAAAAACGCTTTACCGCATCCTGTTCTATATCTGACAAATTAAATTGGACAGCAAGTCCGCACAACGCATTGGATAATTCAACAAACATATCTCCAGTTCCTTCGACAAGCCAAGCACGATTTACATTAAACTCGCGGCAAATCGATTTTACCATTTGCTCGGTGATATTTCTTTTACCATTTTCTAAATTAGATAAGCCGCTATCTGTAATGCCTAATTTTTCTGCAAATGCTTTTTGACTTAATTTAAGACATTTTCTCAATTCTTTTAAACGTTCATTCAATCTCGACACCTCCAACAAGAAACTGCTTAGTGAGTTTCTTATTTTTGCTTTCTCAGAAACGCAATAACAGCACTTCTTTGTTCTTTTGGCAATTTACAAAAATCAGCTACTAAATCTTTTTCACTATCTGTAAGTTCAAATTGCAATGCAAGCTCATCCAAGATGGTTTCAGGAAGGTTCGTAAACATATCGCCAACACCCTCAGTAAGCCAAACGCGATTTACATTAAACTCGCGGCAAATTGATTTCAACATCTGTTCAGTAAAATTTATATCGCCAGACTCTAAACGACTAATAGCAGAACGTGTAACACCAATTCTTGTAGAAAACTCTTCTTGATTCATACTTAAATATTTTCTTAATTCTTTAAGACGTTCGTTCATATATCTTTCACCTCCACTTATACATTATCATAAAAATGTGAGCCACGCAACAAAAAAGTAGAAAAAGCATTGACAAAAGTTCTTAACTCACATATAATGGTTACAGACTCACAAGAAAGGTTGAGAGAGGAAAGGAGGTAAAGCTTATGTCCAAAAGAACACATGACATTACTGTTTCACAGACAGAAAAAGAAACAATTGAATTTATTGAGCTTCTAAAAAATCTGACACGAGACGAGCAAAATCAAGTGAAAGGCTACATGGCATGTCTCAAAACGGTCAGAAATATCAAAACAGCTTAAAGCGGAAAGGAGAGCGAGAAGAATGGATAAATGCGACAGCAACAGACTTTCGGTTACAGAAGCTGCACAACTTCTCGGTGCATCCGAACAGTTTATCAGAATTGGAATGCAGCAGGGAACGTTAAAATTTGGTATGGCTGTAAAAATGTCAAGTCACTGGACCTATGTAATAACAAAACAGAAGTTCGAAGAAGTAACAGGAATTGCAGTCAATTAACACATAACAAGTATCTATCCCCATAAGCAAAGCACCCTGCCAACACTCATGTTTTGAAAAATTGCGCACATTTTAAAATTACTCCTTCCTTAAAAATTTTATAATTGTCTATTACATTGTATTTTATGGCAGGGTGTTTTGGTTATGGGGATAGAACCAACGCATTAAGAAAGAAGGTGAAATAAGGATGTTGAAAGCTATGTACATATTGTTTGCAGTTATAGCCGTACTGTTATGGCAGGCATGGAAATAAAATAACTTCATCTGCCTCCAATGCTAAGACACTCTACCAGAAAAGCACTTTATGTCAAAACCCTTCCTTTGTATTTTTTGAATAGATAGTAGGGTGTCTTAGTAGTGGAGGCAGAGATTAGAAGTTGCACTGGTGCAACGGAAAGGAGAGAAAAAGGAAATGAATTTAGAAGCAATAACATTAGAAGATTGTATTAGACGTTTCATGTTAGAAGGAACAGAAACAATTATCAAGGCAGGACATGTTGTAGGATTTTCGTGCAGTAGAGAGGAGTGAAATCTTGATTTCAAAGAGTGAATGTAAGGCGCTGCTTAATGACTGGGACAAGACTACAAAGAAAATAAGACATCAAGCGGAATTAAAAGAGACAGGTCCAATATCAAATCAAAAGTTAGCAAAATATTTAGAGGAGGAACTTGAGAAATATTTGGATATTGATGCAGAACGCATCAACAACATTTTGATGAAAGCAATCATTGATTTAAGAAGGGAAGGGAGGTTATGACAACAGACGAGCTAAGAGAAAAGGCGTGGACTTTTCATGGTCCAAAGCCACCGAATGATGCGAAGAAGGTGGCAGAAGAAGTGCGACATGGAGAACTTTACGAGTATTACATGGATCAGAATGGGAACGTGTATTTTGAAACAGAAACAGAAAAGGTATGGAGAGAAAAGATAACAGCGTGGGAAAGACAAAAAAAGAAGCATTAGGCGGGGACCAAATGCTTCTTGCTTTAAGTCAAATATTGACTAAAAAAACCATATCTCAATTATACATCGATATAAGAAAAAAGTCAATACGGCGGGGATAAAGGCCCCGTTGGGAACATTCTTAGTATATTAAAGTTACGACATATTTTAGAAAGGCGGGGATCAGATGAAGAAAAGGAGATATAAATACAAAAGAGATGTATATAAGTTTTCTAATTCAAAGGAGTATGAATATACAGCACTCTATAATTATGGCGCCAAAGGAGAGCGAAGAGAAAAAAGAAATAAGCCAACACCGGAACAAATGGCTAAACAAAATCAAAGGAATAGAGAAAATAAAATGCGCAGACTGCTAAAGAAGAATTTCAAGCGAGGTGATTGGTGGATCACCTTGAAATATCCGCAGGGTACAAGAAAAAATATGGAAGAGGTACGAGAAGATTTAAGAAAATTTATCAGAAATGTATCAGCCGCGTACAAGAGAAGAGAAAATCAATTCAAATGGGTATATCGAATCGAAGTCGGTGAGCAGGGTGGAGTACATATTCACATGGTTTGTAATCGGATTCCGGATAGTGATTTGATTATAACAAAGAGATGGGAAAAGTATGGAACTATAAATTACCAGCACATTTATGAAAAAGGCGGTATGAAGCGGTTAGCAAATTATATAGTAAAGCAACCAACAGAAGAGATATACGAGCAGCTTAGCTTATTTCCCAGAGGAAGAGAGGAAACATCTGATAAAGTATTCCTCTTCGAAAAATTTAATCCGGCCAAAGCCAGAACGAAAGAAGTTAAAGAATATACCAAAAGGATTGCTTACGGGAGAGCCTGTAGCTACTGAAGGATATTATATTGACAAAGAATCGATTGTGTACGGTGTAAATCCTGTCACAGGAAAGCCATATTTGCATTACATCGAATACAGAATCGGATACGGAGAGGATGATGATGGTGGAGCAAGTGAACATCTATACATATAGCGGCATAAAAGGTCTAAAACGACAATCTGGAATGGTTGGCTATGTCCTTTCATTAAAGACAGAAGAAAAAGAATACACAATAGAGGATTTTTTGCAGGTAGAAAATGCAACAGAGAATCAATCGGAGTTAAAAGTTTTAGTTGAGGCAATGAAAAGAATGAAGCGACCTTGTGAATTATGTATTTATACAGACAGTCTATATGTAAGCTCCGCAGTTGAGAACGGCTGGTTAGACAGATGGCGTACACAAGGATGGCATAATTCAAAAGAAAAGGAAATTGCGAACATAGAGTTGTGGCAAGAATTGGATATATTGTTAGCAAAACACAAGTATAGGTTTGAAACACGAACAAAACATGAATATCGAGATTGGCTTAGATCGGAAATAAGGAGGAAACAGCATGTTTGATAAATTTGGAGAATTTGACAGTACGGAAGAAATAAACAAAGCAGCTTTAAAAATGAGAAGCGAGAAAAATGAGGAATCGCTATTAGGGCTGTGCGAAGAAAATGGTATCGACAAAGAAGAAGCGGAAGATTTTATGGATGGGTGCATAGATGAATTAGCAAATCCATTGATGGCTGCATTGGGAAAATTAAAAGTGGAAAAAGAGGATTTAAAGTTAGCGGGAGTCCTGAATGACTGGGTAGATGAATTGAGAAATATGTGCATGGAAAGTGAAGAATTTGCCAGAGCAGTAAGAAAAAAAGGAAAAGGTCTGGATGGATACATCGCACTGACAGCAGAGACAGGTTATAAGAATAGAGCGATAGTAGATAGAAGAATTGTGAAAAAAACAGATCAGGTCAAGAAAATTATCGGGGACCATGAATTTTCAATCGGTATTCCTGATAAGGCAGAAAGAAGAAAACTGGCAAATGAGTATTACTTAGGAAAGTAGGTAAAACATGATTGCATACAAAGGATTTAATGAAGATTTGACCTGTACGTTAGGAAAAGGAAAGTTTAAATACGAAATAGGAAAAACGTACGAGGAAGAGAAAGCACAATGCGCCAACGCAGGATTTCACTGTGTGGAAGAACCGTTGGAGGTTTTAAGCTGGTATCCGAATGGAAGATACTGCATAGTGGATGCAGGCGGAGACATACATGAGGATGGTTCGGATAAAATCTCATGCACAAAAATGAAAATATTGAAGGAAGTAACCTTAGAACAACTTGCAGCGTTGGAATGTGAATGGATAATGCAGCATCCAGACAGAAAAGAAAGTTCTCACATTAAAAAAAATATGGGTACAGCGAAAGAAAACGGAATAGTAATCGTAAGGGGAAAAAATCCAAAGGCGGCAGGAGAAAAAGGAGCAACAATATTTTTATTAAAAGAGGGAAAAGGAACAAAAGAAATTGTAGAAGCAGGAGCATACAAAATAGACGGAAAAGAGTTTTTGTCAGATGTGTTTTATAAAGCAGATGGGAGGCAAGCAAGATGTATAAAAGCGAGTTGAGAAAACTAAGAGCTTTACCAGCTACAAAAGAAATGATAGAAAAAGGAAAAAAATACGAGGAGAGAACGGTGCGCTATTATTTAGAAGAAAAACAAGTGATAGAGCCAGAATATTACTTGCTGGCAAGAGTGCAAAATCTCAAAGGCTATATAAAGATCGCGTTATTTCTACCCAGATGGATAAGAAAAGATATAAGAAGTCCTAAATATGAAATATTTGTAAACACGGAAGGCAACGAATGGATAACAAGAGAGCTGGACGAAGAAGGGGAAGAGAAAAAATGGTCAAAAGCAATGTTTTTAAATTTGGACGGAGTAGGAGCAAGTGCCTATTACGCAAGAAAGAGAATATTTTTAAACAATGACGGAATGAATACCTTGAACAAATTAGAAATTAGTAGTTGTTTACAAGAAAAAGGTCTGTGGAGACTGCAAAGGTGGCAGCAGGAGCAAAGAGAAAAGCAGATTGAAGAAAGAGAAGCTAGAGAGCAGGCGCCTTGGGATAAAGACATGACATTGATACCAAAACTTCCAAACGCTTTTGCTGACTGGATGCGAAGAAATACCGCAAATGAATATTATATTTTTTATAAATATAATCCGAAGGGAGCAAAAATAGGATATTGTTCAAGATGCAAAAAACAGATAACTATTGTTAATCCGAAACATAACAAAAAAACAAAATGCCCGGCTTGCAAAACAGAAGCTGTATTTAAAGCGGATAGCAGAATACAAACGCTCAAAACTGGAGACTATAGTGCACAGATTATACAGAAAATAGAAGGTGGAATCGTTGTTCGCACATGCGGACAACATCAGTGGTACAGAGATACGACTTGCGAAAAACCACATATCTATACAAGTGAATGGGAAAGAATGCTGCTATTTGAAGATGGAACAATAAAACGATATATATGGACCAACTACAAAAACAAAAAAATAAGATGGATCCTAGATAAAAATTATTTTCCAGGTCAAAGAACACTTTACCGACCATCTGGAATAAAGCTGTACGGCAGAAATCTGGCACAACTAAAGAAGTGTTCATTGCTAAAACAAAGTGCTATAGATTTGTGGGAAAAACTACCATGTTCCGCAGAGAGATACCTAACAATCGAAAAAAGGAATCCGGCAATTGAAATGTTAGCAAAAATCGGAATGTTCAGATTAGCAGAGGATTTAACAGAAGGTTACTGCGTTGAAAAGCTATTAAGACGGAACGTAACAGAACTTGCTAAAATGCTAAAAATTGATAAAGCAAGACTAAAAAGGCTAAAGAAAATGGATGCGAACATTGCAATGCTTAAATGGATGCAGCATGAAAAGAAACAAAATACAATCTGGCCAGATGAAATGATACAAGATTTTGGAAATGCAGAATTTTCGACAACAGAATTTAACTTCCTGAAAATTCCAACCAGTCTTATAAAAATACACAACTACCTTAAAAAGCAACAAGGAATTATGCAGGAAGATTTAAGACAGGTGTTGACAACCTGGAGAGACTATACAGATATGGCAAAAAAAATGAAGATGAACATTAAGGTAGAGCAAATAGCAAAACCAAAAGATTTAAAATTTTCTCATGATGAACTGATCCTGATAACGAAAACAAGAGGATTAGAAAAACAGGCGAAGGACATAGAAAAGAAGTGGCCAAAGGTAAATAAACAATTACCAAAGTTAAAAAAATTTGAATTTACGCTTGGAGAGTACACAATCTTAGCTCCTAAGGACGTTCTAGATATTGTAAAAGAAGGAGTAGTTCTTAGTCATTGCGTCCATACTTGTGATTATTATTTTGAAAGAATACAGACAGATGAAAGCTATTTGTTTTTTTTAAGAAAGAGCAAACAACCGGATATGCCGTGGTACACGCTTGAAGTAGAGCCTTCCGGCAATATAAGACAGAAGAGAACGACAGGAGATAATCAAAATGCTGACTTTGACAAGGCAATAAATTTCCTAAAAAAATGGCAGCAGTATTTTAAGAAGCAACTAACGAAAGAGGAAAAAGAACTAGGAAAGAAATCGGACAAGCTAAGAAAAGAAAATTACAGACAATTAAGAAAAGATGGAAATAGGATTTGGCATGGAAGATTACAAGGAAAACTTCTGGCAGATGTACTGGAAGCAGATTTCATGGAGGTGCAATAGTGGAACAGATTACATACAAGAAAACGTACAAAGAATATAAAAATGAGCTGGATACAGAATTGACAAAGGCAGCAGAATCCTTTGTACGAATAGGATATTTGCTAAAAGTAGCAAGAGACACAGATATTTTAGAAGAAAGCGGATATAAGAGCGTTGTAGAATTTGCAAGAGCAGAATACAACATTGATAAAACACAGGTAAGCAGATTTATCCGTATAAACGATAGATTTTCGGAGAATGGATATTCTTGCGAGTTAAAGGCAGAATACAAAGGATTTGGATATGCAAAACTTACGTTAATGTTGCAGTTGCCCTCTACTGTAAATGAATGCTTGACCCCAGAATTATCTAAAGCGGATATACAGGCAATTAAGGATGAAGTAGATGCGGAAAAGGAAACTACCGACATCGAGATAATACTAGAGCAACCAGATCATGATGAAGAAGAAAGTGAAATAGAAAGTATTGTTAAAGAGATTGGAAAAACAGAGCCGGAATTATTCAAAAAAATACATGAAACGATTGAAGTTGGAGAAAAGAAAGCGGTAATAGAAGCCATGGCACCTGCTGGAGAGAAGATATATAGCGTCAGAATAAAGGGTGCAGGAAGATTTTTAGTGAACCTGAAGGATGATGAGGAAGCGGTGCGCTTGGTAAAAATCAGAACGAGCGAAAAAATAGACACAACATGGACCGAGATAGCAGAAATCTGGAAGAAAATCATTGATATTGATAAGTCTACACCTGAAAATTACTACGACATTTACGGAATAGAATTTCCGCAGACTGCACAACCAAAGAAAGAAAAGCGAAAAGAAAGCAAAGTAGCAAAAGCGAAAGTTGCACCAGTACAACCGAAAAAAGAGTACGTTTCACCAGAAATAGAAGAAGTAGACCAACTTCCAGGACAAATGAACATGAACGATTTTCCTGAAACGATTCCAAAGAGTGGACAAACTGTGGATAATACACAGACCGAAACCCAAGAAAACGTTGAAAAGATTAAATACGAGGAGGAATCGACAGATGAAATACCGAATGTGGAAGAAATTGCGGAAATTGTGGAGAAAGGAATCTCGAAAAAT
>OKWJ01001360.1_pt1 | contig 18155 bp, 13 predicted proteins | sample 1607121 | NCBI WGS metagenome assembly OKWJ01 (sample SAMN04414080, study PRJEB24778) | human gut metagenome | material: faecal | host: Homo sapiens | reverse complement strand
GAGTGCGTCGGGTGGGTGTGCGGCGTCCCCGCTTCGCTGCCGGAGGAGATGCGCCCCATGGGCGAGAGCATCTGCGAGTCGTTCCTCGCCGCTTCGCGCCGTCTGCTGGACTTGGGGTTGGGATACCTCGCGCTCGATCGGGCGGCTTCGACCCTATCCACCGGCGAGCGGCAGCGTATGCAGCTGGCCCGCGCAGTGCGCAACCGTACTACGGGCGTGATGTATGTGCTCGACGAACCCTCCATCGGCCTTCATCCGGCCAACATCGCAGGTCTCACGGGTGTTATGGACGACCTGGTCGCCGACGGAAACACCGTCGTGCTGGTCGACCACGACACGCAGATACTGAGCCATGCCGACCATATCGTCGAGATGGGCCCCGGAGCGGGGGCCGACGGCGGAAGGGTCATTGCGCAGGGGACGGTCGGGGAGATCGAACGCAGTCCGGCGTCGCGCATCGGCCCGTTTCTGGCAGGCAAGGTCGAATCCCGCGTGCTGCCCGTCGTGCCGGAAGGCGAACTCTTCGCACAAGGGGCGATCCGCCTCTCCACCTCCGAGATTCACACCGTAAAACCGCTCGAAGTCGTCATTCCCAAAGGCCGCCTCACGGTGGTGACGGGCGTATCGGGGTCTGGCAAAACCACGCTGATTCTCGAAAGCCTCGTTCCGGCGCTCGAAGCGGCGATAGCGGGCACACCGCTGCCACCCCATGTGAAAAATATCGATGCGTCGGGTATCGAACACGTCAAGCTCATCGATTCGACACCCATCGGTGCCAACGTGCGCTCTACGGTGGCTACTTACGCCGATATTCACGACGAGCTGCGCAAGATCTTCGCCCGCACGCCCGATGCCAGGGCCGCCGGTTACAAGGCGGGCGACTTCTCCTACAACACCGGACGGCTGCGTTGCCCCGTGTGCGACGGCACCGGCACGGTCAGCCTCGACGTGCAGTTCCTGCCCGACGTCGATATTCCGTGTCCCGAATGCCGCGGCTCGCGCTATGCGAAACCTGCGGGACGAATCGCCTGTACGGTCGGGAACGGCCGTTTGTTCACGCTGCCGCAGGTCATGGAGGCCGACGTGGCCCATGCGGCGGAGCTGTGCGCCGGATTCAAGAGCGTCGCACCGCGGCTTGCGACGCTGAGCGACCTCGGGTTGGGCTACCTCACCCTCGGCGAAGCCACGCCCAGTCTCTCGGGCGGCGAGGCGCAGCGGCTGAAACTCGCCTCGGAGATGGGACGCCGGCAAAGCGACTCGCTCTTCGTTTTCGACGAGCCCACCATCGGGCTCCACCCGCTCGACATCAGGACATTGCTCGAAGTCTTCCGGCATCTGCTTTCGGCAGGGGCTACCCTGGTCGTCATCGAACACGATCTGGACATGATACGCAACGCCGACTACATCGTCGACCTCGGCCCGGGCGGAGGAGCCGACGGCGGACGTATCGTCGCGACGGGCACTCCCGAAGCGGTAGCCGCCAATAAGGAAAGCATAACAGGACAATATCTGTATTGAAACTTAAAACAGGGTACCCATTCCAACCTTATTCATATGCACTGAACAGTTCTTCCGTATCGAGATAGATCGTCGGTTGGTCGTCCGACTGCCTATCGTATTTAGATCTGTCGATTCGGTAATGTCTTTCAGTCCGGAAATGATATAATTTGGTTCAGACTCCTTATCGTTTTCTTCGGAAAGCATGAAACGGGAAAAATATGTGTCCGGCATCCTGCCTGAAATCCGTCAAAAGGAATTTCGTAAATCCTTCGATAATATCTTGGTCATGTATACGTTGAGAAGTCGAGCTTCTGGAATATGCTATCAAAGCATCAAATACGGGCCTGTCCTCCGTATCCTGCACCGACAGCCGTCTGTCGAAATCCTTCAATGCTTCGGCCGAGGGTTCTGTATGGTATTTACCATTGGTACTCGTAATAGACTTTTTCAGGCGATTTCGTATGACCGTTTTCAGAACACTTTCATATGCGTCGATTTCGAAACATTCCCTTAAACGATCACGAAACGCGTCGTTGTGTCGAACGACCACATGTTTTGGGTCGATAGTCGCCGTTACCGGCACATACGAAGCGTCCGCGGAGGAATATCCGGAGACATTCCGCTAAGAAATCGCAAAAAAAGCGGTCGGCCCGTAAGGGTCGGCCGCCTTTTTCGTGTCTTCGGATAAAACCCGAATACCGTCATGGACAAACATAACAGGGATCTTCTGATCCGTGCGCTGAAAGGCACGCTGGACACCGCATCGCGCCGCGAATTCGACCTGTGGGTCTCGAATGCGGACAACCTCCGCATCTACGAAAACGCCCTCCGCATATGGGACGACACACAGCGCCGCGCTGCAGCTTACACTCCCGACCGCGATCGGCTCTGGGAACAGTTGCAGTCACGTATCGGAGTTTCCGGATCGCCGCAGCCTACGGAACGGCCCGCGCCGAAACGCCGTTGGGTGCCGATACTTCGCACGGCGGCTGCCGTCGCCGCGGGCGTCGTCGTCACGCTCTTCGCAGTCCGTCCCGACGCCGCCCTCACACCGAGTCCGGCCCGACAGGAGTTCTGCGCCTTCGGCGGTAAATCGCTGGCACACCTGGCCGACGGTTCGACCGTATGGCTTCAAAGCGGCTCGACGCTTGCCTGCGACGGCTCCTTCGGCGCCGAAAGCCGCAACGTAAAGCTTCGCGGAGAGGGATTTTTCGACATTGCCAAAGATCCCGAACGCCCCTTCACGGTCGAAGTGGAAGGGTTGCGCATACGGGTTCACGGCACCAAATTCAACGTGAACACCTCGCTCGAAGACCGGACCGTCGCCGTATCGCTCGTAGAGGGTTCGGTGGCCCTCGACTCCGGCAAAGGCGAACAGCGCCAGCTGTACCCCGGTGAAATCGCCTGCTACAACACCGCCACACAAAAGCTGGACATCTGTCGCGGCAACGTGGAGCTGGAATCCTGCTGGGCCGCGGGCAAACTGGTCTTCGAGCGGCAGTCGCTGGGCGAAATCTGCCGCTACCTGTCTCGCTGGTACGACATCCGGATCGACATCTCTCCGGCACTCGCCCGCAACTACGCCTACACGTTCACCATTACCGACGAACCGCTCGAAGCGATTCTGCGCATCATGAGCCGCATCAATCCGATCGTCTACACCTTCTCGGACAACCGCTCGGTGTCCATCTCCGAGGTAGAATAAAACCGTAAACCGACCAAACTCCAACCAAACCCCGAATGCCTATGACCGAACAGAGCTGAATCGCACGCAATTTCTCCAGCGGCAGCACCCGCCGCTGCAAACACTCGCTAACCTTAAAACTTCCAACCATGAAACATTTTAGACTCTTCGCAATTCTATTGCTGCTCGTCTGCAAATGGACAACGGTTGCACATGGCCAGACGCAGGAGCCGGCGATCAACATAGAGTTCACCGACATACCCCTTTCGGAAGCCATATCGCGCATCGAGAAGAGCAGCAAATACACGTTTTTCTACGACGCCAAACAGACCGATCTGACCCTGCGCGTCAGCCTTCACGCCAAACAGCTGCCGATCTCCGCCGCCCTGCGCCAGATGCTCGCCCCGACGGGTCTCGACTTCACGATATCCGAACGCCAGATCGCCCTGATTCCCGCGGCACGCAAGGCTCCGGCCGGATCGCGCACGATCACCGGTACGGTCAACGACTCCCACGAACTGCCGTTGGCCGGCGTCGCCGTCACGCTGGAGGGCGACAATACCCGCGGCACCGTTTCCGGGAACAACGGCAGTTTCACCATCACCGTTCCCGACGCCGATGCGGTGCTCAGCTTCACCTACTTGGGCTACATCTCCAAGAAAGTCTCGGTGCCCGTCTCGCAGAACAGTCTCGAGGTATTCCTCGCAGAAGACGCCGTGAGGATGGAGGACGTCGTAGTAGTAGGTTACGGCACCCAGAAGAAGGTCAATCTGACGGGAGCCATCACCACGGTGGACGACACGCAGCTTGCAAACCGTTCGGCGCCGTCCGTAGCCCACATGCTTCAAGGTGCGGTTCCGGGTCTGACGATCTCGACCTCGTCGGGCCGTCCGGGCAACTCGGCCGACCTGAACATCCGCGGTATCACCTCGATCAACGGCGGTTCGCCGCTCGTGCTGATCGACGGCGCCGAAGGCGACCTGATGAAACTCAACCCCAACGACGTGGCCTCGATCTCGGTGATCAAGGATGCCTCGGCCGCCGCCATCTACGGCGCACGCGCGGCTTACGGCGTCGTACTGGTGACTACCAAGGAGGGCGACGATTCGGACAAAACCCGCGTGTCGTACAGCGGACGCTGGGGGTGGAATTCCCCCACCACCTCGACCGATTACGAGACCCGCGGCTACTATTCGGTGTACGTCAACGACCTGTTCTGGCATGCCGATGCAGGTACCAACTACACCAACTATACCGAGCAGGACATGATGGAATTATGGGCCCGCCGCAACGACAAGGTCGAAAATCCCGAACGTCCGTGGGTGAAGATCGACCAGCGCGACGGCCGCGACACATATGTCTATTACGCCAACTTCGACTGGTACCACTACCTGTTCAAGGACGAGCATCCCAGCACGAGCCACAGCGTCTCGCTGTCGGGCGGCAACTCGAAGGTGAAGTACATGCTTTCGGGCAACTATTACAGCGAAGAGGGACTCTTCCGTCAGGACCCCGACCGCTTGCAGCGGATCAACTTCCGTTCGAAAATTTCGTTCGACATCAACAAGTGGCTAAAAATCAGCAATAACACCAGCTACTACAACTACCAGTACTACTACCCCGGCCCCAGCGGAGTCAATACAGCCTTCTCGCTCGGCACGGTACACGCACTGGCCTCGATGATGCCCTATAACCCCGACGGCACGAGCGTCTACTACACCTCGCTGTCGAAATACTCGATCATGGACGGCCTGCCCACGATCATGAACAAGGGCGGCCACTACAACAAGGACAAGACCGACAACATGTCGACCACCACGGAGCTGACGTGGACCCCGGTCAAAGGGTTGGAGATCAAGGGTAACTTCACCTACATGTTCAACACCCAGCACAACCTCAACCGTCAGGTCAATACCGAATACTCGCAGTATCCGGGCGAAGTGCAAACCCTCTCGACGGGCAGCCGCTTCCAAGACAAGCTCTACGAAAAGACCATGATGCACAACTACTATCAGGCCAACGTCTACGCCACCTACGCACACACGTGGAACGAGAAGCACAACTTCAAGGCGATGGCCGGTTTCAACTGGGAGACCAAGTACCTCAAAGACGTATCGGCCACGGGCTACAACTTGCTCTCCGAAACGCTGATGGACCTCAATCTGGTGGGACAGGACGCCGACGGCAACGAACGCATGGAGGTCGGCGGCGGCCAGAACGAATACGCCCTGATGGGCTTCTTCGGCCGTCTGAACTACGACTACAAAGGCAAATACCTCGTGGAGGTGAGCGGCCGCTACGACGGCACGTCGCGCTTCAAGCGCGGTCACCGCTGGGGTTTCTTCCCCTCGTTCTCGCTCGGATGGCGCATCTCGGAAGAGCCTTTCTTCGAGGGCATCCGCGAAAAATTCAACAACTTCAAGATCAGGTATTCGTACGGACAGCTGGGTAACCAGAACGTAGGCTACTACGACTATATCCGCAAAATCTCGATCGGCAACCAGAACTATTTGTTCGGCGGCGACAAACCCACGACGGCCACCATTTCGGCCCCCGTGGCCTCGAACCTCTCATGGGAAACCTCGATCCACAACAATCTGGGCGTAGACATGAGCTTCCTGAACAACCGTCTGGCTTTCAGCGCCGACTTCTACATCCGCGATACGAAGGACATGCTGACCTCCGGCGTCGCCCTGCCGAGCGTTTACGGCGCCGATTCGCCCAAGATGAACAGCGCCGACCTGCGCACCAAGGGTTACGAGCTCTCGCTCAGCTGGCGCGACGAGTTCCAGCTTCTGCGTCGGCCGTTCACTTACAGCGTGACGGTTACCTTCAACGACTACGTGACCGACATCACCAAATACGACAACCCCGACCGCACGTTCGCCAAGTCCTACTACGAAGGTATGCGCTGGGGTGAGATCTGGGGTTACCGCATCGGCGGACTCTTCGCCACGGACGCCGAGGCTGCCGGCTATGCCGTCGATCAGACCGCCGTCAACAACCGGATCAACGCTGCGGCCGGCTCGGAACGCGGCCTGCACGCCGGCGACCTGAAATTCCTCGATCTGGACGGCGACAACGTGATCTCTATCGGCAAGAACACGGTCGACGATCCGGGCGACCGGGAGATCATCGGCAACAGCCAGCCGCGGTTCCATTACGGCACGACGCTGAGCATGTCGTGGGCGGGCATCGACTTTTCGATCTTCTTTCAGGGCATCGGACGCCGCCACTGGTATCCCAAAGCCAATACGATCGCCTTCTGGGGACCCTATGCCCGTCCGTATGCGAGCTGGATTCCCAAAGACTTCCACGAGATGTATTGGAGCGAAGAGAATCCCGACGCCTACTTCCCCCGTCCGCGCGGCTATGTAGCCCTTTCAGGCACCAACCGCGAGCTGACGGCCGTCAACGATCGCTATATGCAGAACATCCGCTACTGCCGTCTGAAGAACCTCACGATAGGCTACACGCTGCCCAAGAAATGGACCCGCAAAGTGTTGATCGAAAACCTTCGCGTCTACTTCACGGGAGAGAATCTCGCCACATGGTCGCCCATCCACTCGGACTATATCGATCCCGAAATGGCCGCCATGAACGACGAGATGCGCACCTATCCATGGCAGAAGACCTACATGTTCGGCGTGGATGTCACATTCTAATTAAACAAGCAGAACCATGAAAAAAATATTATTGATTATACTGGCCGCAGGCTGCACCATGGCGCTCGTCTCCTGCGAAGAGTGGCTCGACAAATACCCGCTGGCCCAAATGTCGCCCGAAACCTTCTTCTCGAACGAAAACGAGTTGCAGGCTTTCAGCAACAAATTCTACACGGTCTTCCCGTCCGACGGGCTCTACAACGAGTACTGGGACAACATCATTCACAACGACCTGCCTCAGGAGATGCGCGGCGGCCGCACGATCCCCGCATCGGGCGGCGGCTGGACATGGACCGACCTGCGCGATATCAACACGCTGCTCGAATACTCGGTCAACTGCAAGGACCTCGACGTCCGTAACCACTACGACGCGCTGGCCCGTTTCTTCCGCGCCTATTTCTATTTCGAAAAGATCAAGCGGTTCGGCGACGTGCCGTGGTATGCGAAACCGATCGGCTCGGCCGATGCTGAGCTCAATCGTCCGCGCGATTCGCGAGAATACGTCATGCAGCGCATGATCGAGGACATCGATTTCGCCATCCGCTACCTGCCCACCAAACACGACCTCTACCGTATCACGAAATGGACGGCTCTGGCCCTGAAATCGCGTTTCTGTCTCTTCGAAGGCACGTTCCGCAAATACCACGACATCGACCTTCCGGAGAACGACTGGAAATACTACCTCAGCCTGTCGGCGAAGGCTTCCGAAGAGTTCATCACCAACAGCGGCTACGGACTCTACACATCGGGCGGCACGCAGACCGCCTACCGCGATCTGTTCGTGTCGGAAGACGCCCAGCAGATCGAGGTCGTCCTCGCCCGCGATTACAACAAGGGGCTAAGCGTATTCCACAACAGCACCTTCTACTCGCTGAACACCTCCTACGGCCGTCCGGGGCTGACGCGCAAGATCGTCGCCAGCTATCTGATGGCCGACGGCACGCGCTTCACGGACAAGGCGGGCTGGGAAACGATGGAGTTCCGGGACGAGTGCCGGAACCGCGATCCGCGTCTGGCGCAATCGATCCGCACGCCGGGTTACACGCGCATCAACTCCACCAAGGTCGAAGTGCCGAGCCTGTCGACCTGCATGACGGGCTATCAGCCCATCAAGTTCGTCGCTCCCGCCGATTTCGGTTCCGACGGGTACAACCTCTCGTACACCGACCTGCCGATCATCCGCACGGCCGAGATCTACCTCAACTACGCCGAAGCCAAAGCCGAGCTGGGTACGCTGACGCAGGCCGACATCGATCTGTCGATCAAGAAACTGCGCGATCGCGTAGGTATGCCCAATCTGGACATGGATCACGCCAACGCCAACCCCGACCCGTACCTTTCGGCCCCTGAGACAGGCTACCCCAACGTGACGGGGCCGAACAAAGGCGTACTGCTCGAAATCCGCCGCGAGCGCACCATTGAACTGCTTCAGGAGGGTCACCGTTACTACGACCTCATCCGCTGGAAAGAGGGCAAGGCCTTCACGCAGCCGCTGCTGGGTCTCTACATCCCCTCCAAGGGCGAATACGACCTCGACGGAGACGGTACGCCCGACATCTACCTCAAAACCAAGGGAGAGACGCCCTCGACCAAAGCTCCGCTCATCATGGAGATCGATCAGGACATCTTCCTCTCGGAAGGCGATCACGGTTACATCTCGCCCCACAAGAAGAATCCGGGCGAGTGGAACGAAGCCCGCGACTACTACTACCCGATTCCGACCGACGACCGCTCGCTGACCGGCGGTGCTCTGACGCAAAACCCCGGCTGGAACGACGGCCTCGACTTTTAATTCTTAATGCTAACTTCAAAAACGAACGAAACGATGAACATTCTGAAAAAATATCTTACCATCATGCTGCTGCTCGGCCTCACCTGCCCGGCAACGGCCTGCAACAGCAGCTCCTCCTCCGAAGACGAAGTTCCGCCCCATCTGAAACCCGAAAACCCCGAAGAACCCGTCCGGGACTACTATCCCAAGACCGACGGCGCGACACGTCTGGTGACCTACAACGTCGGCGTCTTTACCAAGTACGTCAGCGACGGCAGCTACCAGATGATCGCCGATATGATGACCGAGGGCAAAGCCGATCTGGTGGGCATCAGCGAACTGGACAGCTGTACGGTTCGCACCGGCAGGGTCTTCCAACTCAAGAAGTTCGCCGAGTTGATGGGCAAGGAGTGGAGTTACGAATATTCGCGGGCGATGGCCTATCAGGGCGGAGCCTACGGCGACGGAATCGCCAGCCGTGAGAAACCCGTTCGTGCCTTTGCCGCTCCGCTGCCGAAGGGCGACGGCGCCGAACCCCGCGTGATGGTCGTCGTGGAGTTCGAGAAATATGTCTTCGCCACCACCCACCTCGACCATGTATCCTCGCTGGCTCAGGCAGGGCAGGTCGATGAAATCAACAAGGTCATCGAACGAGAATTCGGCGGCTCGAAGAAACCCGTCTTCCTCGGCGGCGACTTCAACGCCCGTCCCGATTCGCCCACCATCTCCAAATTGAAGACGGACTGGACGATCCTGACGCCCCACGGTGCGAGCGACTTCACCCACTCTTCGCAGGCGCCGGACAAATGTATCGATTACATCCTGTTGTGGAACGGCAACGGCGCGAAGTGCGAAGTGGTCGGCACCAAGATCATGCTCGACTTCAACAAAGGCGACATCAAGAGGGCCTCGGATCATATTCCCGTGCTGGTCGATGTCAAATTCTAATGCTGAGACGAACTCTTAAACGCAAACGATTATGAAACGATATGCGAACATGCGTCTTCTGGCCGCCGTCGCCCTGCTCATCGCAGCGGCGGGCTGCAAGGACGACGAAGGTCTGACGCTCGGGCAGCCTGCGCTGCTGAGCATTCAGGACGCCACGGCCGACGCCGAAGTGATTACGGTGGAAAGCCCCAAGAAGCAGACCCTCGACATCCGCGTGGAGGCCGAGCAGATCAGCGGCAACTACATAACCGTCGTATTCAAGACTGCCCCCGAACTGGTCGGGACCTATAACGCGGCGCACGGAACCTCATACAAGCTCTGCCCCTCGGAGGCCTACGAATTTTCGACCACCGAAGTCATGCTGCCCCGCTACAACACGCTCTCCTCGACGATGAAAGTGGAGCTGTTCAGCGAGCGCATGCCCGACGAGGAGCCGTACCTGTTGCCGATCACCATCGATTCGATCAAGGGCGACTCGCAGGCGACGGTCTCGCCGACGGGCAGTGTCCGTTACATCCTCTTCAACAAGCTCGTCAAGCCGGGACCGCCCGCACCCGTGCTGCTCGAACGCAGCGGATGGAAGGTGCTCGCCGCCCCCAAAGCCAAGCCCAACTACGAAGTGGAGAAGATGTTCGACGAAGACATCAACACCTTCGGCTACTGCAACGCCGACGAAGAGAAAGCCGATCCGCCTTACGACTTCGTCATCGATCTGGGCAAAGAGGTGACCGTACGCGGCTTCCAGTTCAATCAGCGCTACATGACTACCGGCAAACCTGAGGACGGCGCACGCTACGGCATCGCCCACTTGGAGGTTTGGACCGCGAAGGAGATCGCCGGCGACGGCCTCGGTGCAGCGAACGACGCCAACTGGACCTACACCCAGACATACCGCGACAACCGGACCGATCCCGACTCACCGCTGGATCCGATGGGGGTGGTCATCAGTCCGATGCTCGACGACTACCAACATGCGCGTTACGTCCGGCTGCGCATTCACGCCAGCTATACGAACAAGACTTATAACCCGACTTTCCGGGGATGGTGTATCGCAGAACTGAATGTCTGGGGTAACAACGAACTGCTCGAATAATGCGTCTGGACTTGCAAAGGGACCTGCTGGAGTGTTTCAGCAGGCCCCTTGTTTAACGCAGTCCCGATTGCAAGCGTTCCGCATTCCGCAGGATAACAGAAACTGAATAATTTCGAAATGAAAAATTCATACGTTCCGCATCCGTTTTATCCCCGAAAATGTCTATCTTTATTTGTCTGAATTTCTTTTAGCGATACGATGAGGCCGGAAAACGAACACGACATGGTTTTGTGGAAACACATCAGCCGAGGGAGGGGGGGGGAACCGCCGCTTTCAGGGAGTTGTTCGACCGTTATTACGCCCCGCTTTGCAGGTTCGCGGCCTGTTGGTTCCACGACCGCACCTCTGCCGAGGAGATTGTATTGGACACCTTTACGCACATCTGGCAGCATGCCGGGGAACTCCGTATCTCGACTTCCGTCCGGGCCTATCTGTTTCGCGCCGTGCGTAACCGCGCGCTCAACCGGCTTCGCGACGAACGAACCGACGGAATTCCCATCGGGAAGGGCCCTGAACCGCTCTTCACGAATCCGGAAGCATTGCAGCTTGAAGCCGACGAAATGCTGTTACTGATCGCCGAAGCGGTCTCGCAACTGCCCGACCGCTGCCGCGAAGTATTCCGCAAAAGCCGTGAAGAGGGGCTTTCCAACGCAGCGATCGCCAATCAGATGCGGATTTCGGTCAAGACCGTCGAAGCGCAGATCACCAAAGCCCTGAGACGCATCCGCGAAACGCTGCTCCGCACGTGATCTTCTCTCCGGACTTTCCGGACACTCCCGCCGAATGACCGTCTAATGACCGCCGAAGACCGGCCGGAAACCCGCATCGGTTGACCACTTCGATGCGGATGCCTTGCATCAGCGCGTTGGTCGTTGCGAACGTATGGCGCCTCAGATGGTAGGTGACCGCCTTGTCGATTCCGACCTCGACGGCGATTCTTTTCAGGATGCGGTTACAGTAGGCGATGTCGGGCACAGGCAGTACGAGGTTCGTTCCCGCGACCTCGCGTCTGTATTTGTCGATGATGCGTTTGGTAATGCCGCACAGTTTGATTTTGAACGGCGTGCCGATCTTCTGCCGTTTCTTGACGATTCATAAATCCCCGTCGAAACGTCGGTCCCTCGACGTCCTCCGCATTGCGGTTTGGCATCGGCACTCTTGCCTGCTGTTCGTTCGCCGCGGAATCCCAAAGCGGGAACGGAACGGTCAGGCACGACGATACGAAGGTGCTCCTGCCGTTTCGGCTTTTACAGGGCTGTGCCTTTTTGCGGAGCGAACAGTCCTGTCATATCCGCTTTTTCGAGGGCGAGGAGCCGTACCTTCCGCTCGATGCCGCCCGCATAGCCCGTCAGGCTGCCGTTGCTTCCCACGACCCGATGGCAGGGAACGATGATGCCGACGGGATTGTGTCCGACAGCGCCGCCTACGGCTTGTGCCGGGACGGTTTTCGGGCCTTGCCGGCGGGCGATTTCACGGGCGATCTCTCCGTAGGTGATCGTCTTCCCGAAGGGGATTTGCCGCAGAATTTCCCACACGGCCAGCCGGAACGGTGAACCTTGCAGGTGCAGGGGCGGCGTCGGTCCCGGATCGTTCCCTCCGAAATAGTTGTCCAGCCAGCGGCGGGTCTGCTCGAATATCGGCAGCATCGTCTCTTCGTGCTGGGCGTCGAGCGTCGCGGCGAAATATTTCTGCCCTTCGAACCAGAGTCCTGTCAGGCCTTCGCTGTCGGCAGCCAGTGTGATCGTGCCGAGCGGTGAGCGGTAGAGGTGGGTGTATTGCATCGTGTCCATGAAAGTTGAGTGGCGATTGGTAGTGTATCATCGTTTGCGTTCGACGTCTGGCAGGAATCCCGTGATGATCCCCATCAGGGGCAGCAGCGCGCTGACGCGGAAGATGAATTCGATGCTGGTTCGGTCGGCCAGCCAGCCGAAGAAGGCCGAACCCAGTCCGCCCAGTCCGAACATCAGCCCGAAGAAGAGGCCGGCGATCATTCCCACTCGGCCGGGCATCAGGTCGGTGGCGTAGACCACGATGGCCGAGAAGGCCGACGAGATAATCAGTCCGACGAGGATCGCCAGCGCCACGGCACCGCCCGATCCGGCGTAGGACAGCATCAGGGCGAAGGGTGCCGCTCCGAGAATCGACCCCCAGATGACGTATTTCCGTCCGATGCGGTCGCCCAGCGGCCCGCCGATGACCGTGCCTGCGGCCGATGCCGCGAGGAATGCGAAGAGGCTGTATTGCGCGTCCTGCACCGAGAAGGCGAATTTGTCCATAAGGAAGAAGGTGAAATAGTTGGTCATGCAGGCGATGTAGAAATATTTCGAGAAGACCAGCACCGTGAGGATCAGCAGCGCACGGCGGATCTTGCGGCGGGGCAATTCGGCTGCTGCGGTTGTTGCGGTTACCGGTGCGGCGGTCGCGGCGGTCAGTTGTCGTTTGTACCAGTTGCCGATGCGGAGGAGGATGCCGATGGCCAGCAGTGCGGCCGGGGCGAACCACATGATCGAGGTCTGGCCGTAGGGAATGACGACGAGCGCGGCCAGTAGCGGCCCGAAGGCGCTTCCGGCGTTGCCGCCGACCTGGAAAATCGACTGTGCCAGCCCTTTGCGCCCGCCCGATGCGAGCTGGGCTACGCGCGACGATTCGGGGTGGAAGATCGACGATCCCCAGCCGATGAGTGCGACGGCCAAAAGGATCGGTGCGAAGCCGGGGGCGAGGGCCAGCGCGAAGAGTCCCGCCAGCGTGAAACACATTCCCGCGGCCAGTGAATAGGGTCTCGGATGGCGGTCGGCATAGCGGCCGACGAAAGGTTGCAGGATCGAGGAGGTCATCTGGAAGACGAGCGTGATGAGACCGATCTGGGCGAACGAAAAACCGAATTAGGCTTTGAGCAGCGGATAGACCGCCGGAATCACCGACTGCATCATGTCGTTGAGCAGATGGGTGACGCTGACGAGCAGCAGGATCGGATAGACCGTGTCGGCGGTCGTTCGCCGGCGCGGTGCGGATATGGGTTTCGTGAGCGTGTCCATCGCGGGGGATCAGGGTTCGTCCAGAATGACGGCGATCGTGTCGAGCGCCTGCTGCACGTCGGTATCGGCGATGTTCCGTGCCAGCCGTGCGTGCGTCGGCTGGGAGGCACGAAAACAGGCCGTGTCGCGGTAGATGTGACGGAATCCCTTTTGCAGGTGGCCTGTTGTCGTCCGGTAGAGTTCGCTCAGGATTTTGTTGTGCGTGGCTTCGGCTATGGCTGCATGGAAGGCGATGTCGGCGGCAATGCACCGTTCCAGGTCGCCCGCTTCGGCGGCCGCGCCCCGTTGGGCGAGCAGGGATTCGATCCGCTCCATGTCCTGCGGCGTGCGGCGTGCGGCGGCGCGTTCGACAATGGCCGCTTCCAGAATTTTCCGTACTTCGTCCAGTTCGCGGATATCGGCGCGACGCAACCGCTGCTCCACGAGGGCATCGGACGCTGCGGGGGCTGCAACGAATGTCCCTGCGCCCTGCCGCACGTTCAGGAATCCCCGGTCGGATAGCATCCGTACCGCTTCGCGCACCGTCGAGCGGCCGACGCCGAACATGCGCATCAGCTCCGATTCGGTCGGCAGCCGTTCGCCCGTGCGGAATTTTCCCGCTGCGATACGGCGTTGCAGCCGTTGGGCCAACGTATCGGCCAGCGAGTGTTTGCGAAGGGGCGTTTGCGGACCTGATTTCATCGTATCATCTGATGTTTTACGCAAAGGTAAACGATTTTTTCGAATCGGCGAAATTTCCGGTGCGGAGTTCCGGCGGCGAGTTCGTTCGCAGTGGAAGAACGGATCGCGGGAGTGGGGGGGGGAACGGCAGGAAGCGAGCATGTCGTTTCCTGCCGGAATCCATCGGTCGGCGGCGCCGTTGATCTACTGACGGATAGATACCAGACCGTTCCCGTGCAACCGGCCGGGACGCATCTTCGTGTGCGGCGTACGAAACGACCGGCGGAACGTTCTTCCGCCGGTGCCGATTCCGCCGATGTGCGGTCACTCCTTCTGCTTCGGTTCCTCGCCGTCGCCTCGGGCGCCCTCCTTGAACGAGCGGATGCCCCGGCCGATGCCCTTCATCAGTTCGGGAATCTTGCGGCCTCCGAAGAGCAGCAGTACGATCAGTGCGATGAGGACGATCTCCACGACGCCCAAGTTTCCGAGAAAGAGGATTTTTGCCATATTCGTCAGTTTTTATCCGGTTATCCGGCCGTTTCGAACGTCGCTGCGACCCGTTTCAGATCGTCGACGATCGGCAGGTGTTGCGGGCAGCTGCGTTCGCATTTGCGGCAGCCGATGCATTCCGAGGCGCGTCCGTGCGTCTGGGCCAGGTTGTCGTAGTAGGTCTGCTGGATCGAAAAGAGGTGGTTCACCGACTGGCGGTCGGCGTTGTAGAGCGCGAAGTAGTCGGGAATGGCGATATGCTTCGGACACCCCTCTACGCAGTAGCGGCAAGCCGTGCAGGGGATGGCGATCGCATCGTTGATGATTTTGACGGCTTCGGCCACCGTGGCGCGTTCGGCGTCGTCGAGCGGTCGGAAGTCGTGCATGTAGTCCGTGTTGTCGAGCAGCTGCGCCATCGACGACATGCCGCTGAGAACGGTCATTACGCCGTCCAGACTCGCGGCATAGCGGATCGCCCACGAGGCGGGCGAGAGGTCGGGATGCACGGCGCGGAAGAGTCGTTCGGCGGCGGGCGGAACCGTCGCCAGCGAACCTCCCTTGACCGGTTCCATCACCACGATCGGCTTGCCGTGACGGCGCGCCACGTCGTAGCAGCGGTGCGACTGGATGCTGGGATTGTCCCAGTCGAGGTAGTTGATCTGCAACTGCACGAACTCCGTTTCGGGGTGCGCCGCGAGGATCTCGTCGAGCAGCTCCGCGCTGTCGTGGAACGAGAATCCGACGTGGCGGATACGCCCCTCGGCTTTCATGCGGGCGGCGAAGGCGAAGCTGTCGAAGCGCTCGACGGTGCGGTAGTTCGCGGTGTTGAGATTGTGCAGCAGGTAGTAGTCGAAGTAGTCGACGCCGCATTTCGAGAGCTGTTCGGCGAAGATCCGCTCCTGATCCCCTTCGGCTTTGAGGAACATCGTCGGGAGCTTGGTGGCCAGTGTGAAGCTGCTGCGGGGATGACGCTCGACGAGCGCCTCGCGCACGACGCACTCGCTGTGGAAATCATGGTACATGTAGGCCGTGTCGAAGTAGGTGAAGCCCCGTTCGAGGAAGGTGTCGACCATGCGTTCGACCTCGGCGATGTCCACGGCCTTGAAGTTGCCGGCCTCTGCGAGCGGCAGCCGCATACAGCCGAATCCCAGTTTGCGCATCGTCTTACTTGCGGATTATGAAATTGATGAATGCCCAGCCGCCGAAGATTTGCAGCAACATGCCCGGCAGGCCGATGCGGAAGTCCTGCACGGCGGTGTGGAACGAACCCGCGAGGGCCCATTCGCCCAATGTGCCGGCCGCCTGGTAGAAGAGTACGACGGCTGCCAGCAGTGCGAGCGACGCACGGCGGAAGCGTGCGGCGGCATAGCCTGCGGCGCCGGCCAGCAGCACCGATTTGAGTACGATCGCGGGCAGTGCCGCCGCGGCGGGCATCCCGAAGAGCAGTGCGTTGGCTACGGGCGACGCAAGTGCCGTGAGCAGCCCCGCGCGCCAGCCGTACTTGTAGGCGCCCACGAGCGTGAAGAAGTAGATCGGCAGCCATGTCGGCCCGCCCAGACGGATCGTGTGGAAGAGCTGCGGCAGGACGATGTTGCCCGCGAGGAAGAGGGCGGCCGCCAGATAGGTTTTCGCTTCGCTGTATTCCAGCGAATAGAGTTTTACGGAAGTCGTTTGCATATCACTTTTTTATGAATGGTTGAATGAAAGTTCCGGTATTTCGAGTAATTCGTTAAAAGTGCATGTCCAGACCGCCCAGCACGGTTGCACGCGGCATGGGGAATCCGGCGTTGATCTCGTAACGCTGCGCCAGCAGGTTCTCTCCGTCGACGAAGATACGCAATTTGCGCGAGATGCGGAAACCTGCGTGCAGGTTCCACAGGATGAAATTTTCCTGTGCGTCGCTGCCCGTCCCTCCGACGACGATCGAAGTGTAGAGACCCTCCACGTATTGCAGGCCCGTCGAGACCGACCAGCGGCCCTGCGTGAAGGAGGCTCCGACGTGGAGTTTGTGTTCGGGAGCGGCCAGCACGGGATGCTCCATGTGCAGGAAACTGTAATTGGCGTCGACGCTCCATGCCGCCGAGATGCGGTATGCGATTTCGGCTTCGACGCCCGCATTCTCGATCCGGCCGGTGTTGACGTTCATCTGCCGCCCGTCGACGGGCATACGCAGGATCAGGTTTTCGCCGTCGATATAGAAGAGATTGACGCCGTAGGAGAGCCGTCCCTCCCATAGCCGCTGCGAGAGCGACAGTTCGTAGCTCCACAGCCGCTCGGGACGCAGGTCGGGGTTCGCGGGGCGGAACATGTAGAGTTCGCGGATGGTGGGGTAGCGGAATCCTTTGCCGGCCGAGAGCTTGATCTCGGCGCTGCGCGGCAGGTGGAACGAGACACCTGCCTGCGGCACCCACTCGGTGCCCACATGGGAGTGGCGGTCGACGCGGAGGCCCGCATCGAGCGTCAGCCATGTGCCGAGCGACTGTCGGAAGTCGACGTAACCGGCCACCTCGTCCTGCGTCTTGTCGACCTGCGGCTCTTCGTGTCCGTCGAGAAACCGGTTCCACGATTCGCCGCCGAAGTGGAAGTAGTCGAAGCCTACCGTCAGCCGGTTGCCGGCGAAGAGCTGCGCACTCTGGTACCACGACACCCCCAGCATTCGGTCGCGCGAGTTGAACCGGTAGTCGAGCGGTTCGCTGCCCGCGGCATAGCCGTCGTCGATCTTGTGCCGCCCCCAGTTGTAGAAGAGGCTCAGGGCGCCCGACGTGCGGTCGTAGCGGTTGGCCAGGGCGGCGGAGGCCCGTCCGCGTGTGATGCGCGAGTCGTTGTCGATGAGCGGCGCCGTCACCTCGCCCGGATTCGATGCGTTGAAGTGCGTCAGGTTCACGTCGCCCGACAGCGTCCATGCTCTCGAAAGCTCGTATCCCAGCTTGGCGTAGCCGCCGTACTGTTCGAAGCCCATGTCGGCGCGGTGGCCGTCGGTGCGGTTGTAGGAGCCGGTGACGACGCTCGTGAAGCGTCCCTTGCGGATACGGTTCGACAGCTCGGTCTGCAACGTGTTGTAGGAGCCGTAGGCGGCTTGCAGGTCGGTGCGGATGCCCTCCTCGCGCTGCTTGCGCGTGACGATGTTGATGACGCCGCCCATGGCGTTGGAACCGTAGAGTACCGAGGCGGGGCCGCGTACGACTTCGACGCGCTCGGCCAGCATCGACTGGTAGGCGTCGGCGATCGGATGTCCCATGAGCCCCATATACTGCGGATGGCCGTCGATGAGTACCAGCAGGCCCGTGGTCGGCAGCCCCGCCTGCGGTGC
>OKWJ01001341.1_pt1 | contig 18443 bp, 16 predicted proteins | sample 1607121 | NCBI WGS metagenome assembly OKWJ01 (sample SAMN04414080, study PRJEB24778) | human gut metagenome | material: faecal | host: Homo sapiens | reverse complement strand
CGGGACGAATGCGCCGAAGGTATTGGTGCGTGAAGTAAAAGCGCCGCGTGCGCTGTCCTTTTTGGAAGGACTGGAAGTGAACGTAGACGAAATAAACTATTTGGCGAACGAAATAGAGTCCCTTGGAGAGAAATATGCAGAAAAGCTATACGCGATTGCAGAATATAAGGGCTATAAAGAACCGAAAGACCTGATCAACGCGAAGTTTAACCTGGACTGCTATACGCTGATACAGGATGTACGGAGCATAAATGATATAGGACGTATGCATCTGTCGACGCTGAAAGGCGGGTTAACGCAAGAGGAATTGGATACAGTGGATTTTGCGAAAATCGGTCGGGAACTGCTTGACTCGGGCAAAGGCATCTCTACGGAATACGGCATTCTGTTCCGGAATGAAGAAATCGAATACAAAGAGGCGTATGACGGCCAAGTCTTTCCGGAAGGCTGGTATGGCTGTGAAAAGCATGTGCTGGAAGTAGAGATCGGGTATAACGGAAAAAGCGAGTATGTATATTTACCGGAGGAAGAGCTTGCGATTAAGAAATCACTCAAACGGTTAGGGGCACCGTATGAGAGCGTATGTACGTATCAGTTAAAAGGGGATAGTTTCGCAGACCGCGAGTGGTCGGAGAAGTTCAAAAGGTTTCTGGATACAGAGAGTATCCTGGCGGTGAACGCGTTTACGGAATTACTCGACCGACATTATGTAAACATGGATAAACTGTTAAAATTGAGTAAATACGCGGAAGCGGAAATGTTGGGGCAGGTGCGTAAGCTCGCGGAGCAAATCGATGAATTCGACTATATAAACGGGATAACGGATGCGGAAAACTTAGGCGAATATCTTACCGGTTGTGATCCGGACTATTGTGTGGCAGATGAATTACACCCTTTCTTGGACCATGCGGGGTTCGGGGAAGAATTCCTGAAAGAACATGACGGCCGATTTATTGACGGCGGATGTATGTATATCCTGGACGGGGATAAGACACTGGAAGAAATACTCGGTCAAAGCAAAGCTCCGGAGCATATGTGTGAGCGGGCTGTTCCAAGACATAGCAAGGATTCTGCAAACGCGGTTGGAAGAAGAGGGAAAAGGCAACATGGGCCTGGTGGATAGGAAACTGCGCAGAAAGATCGAGGAGAAGAAACAGGCGCAGGGATTGAAGCACGGATAACAAAGCCTGCGGAAATCGAATCCGCAGGCTGAAAATCATGATTTGACATACTTTTGATTTTTGCTATTTGGTTTATCAGGTATAGTCATTTTAAGTAAACCGGATATAAGTTATGGATTAAGATATCGAAGTGTAAAATTGCGCAGATCTTTGTAACCTAAAAATTCTGCAATTTCTTTTTTGGTTTTGGCCGAAGCGCAAAATCCTAATATTTTCTGCGATATCGTATCTTGATGGTTATCTTGGTGGTTGTATTTAAAAGAATCGGAAGTTTCGGTGGCAACGCTTAAAAAGTAAAATAAACCGGTTACAAAACGTAACCGGTTTAAAAATGTTTTGGAAATTATAAAAACATTGCCATATAGAAGGGCAAGTGTAGAATACCGTCTTTCAGCATGAGGTCTTTTCCGTAAAGGATATACGAGTTTCCGGTATAGGCGGAATATTTTGTGCGGAATTTATCCAGGGAGAAATGTGAACGGTAGTTACCCGACTTGACTTCAATGGGAACGATTTTCTTTTTTTCTGTAATAAGAAAATCGATTTCCATATGATTTTCCCGGTGCTGACTGTCGGAACGGGAGTAAAAATATAATTTATGCCCGTTACAACGCAGCATTTGTGCGACAGCGTTTTCCATAATCATTCCTTCGTTGATATTCAGCTTATCGAAAAGAATTGCCCGATACAGTTCGTTTTCCGTAAAAGAAGAATCCATAAAGGTATGCGTAACGAGCAAGCCGGTATCTGCCATATAGCATTTTTGCGTGGCGTTGTCCGGCGCTGAGAGCAAGACCGACGTTCGGATCGATGGCGTTGAAACAAGTATTGACAACCATTGCTTCGTGAAGCCATAAGAAAGAATCTTCAAAAGTTCTGTGTCGTGCGTCTTTACTGATGGCGGACAGCTTATATTTTTTTTCTTTTTTGGAAAGTTGTCCCGGTATTCCATCGAATACGGCAAAGACTTTATCTTCATAACCTTCCGCGAATTTTGAAACGTCGTCTCTGTAAAGCTTTAAAATGCGTCTTTTGGCTTCATCGGACGCTTCAAAATTTTTTCCGTCAAGATAAGCGAGCACAGACCGAGGCATTCCGCCGACGAGTACGTATTGTCTGAAGTCGTTCATGATTTTTCTATGCAATGCTTGACCGAGCGGCGTCCTTGTCTCAAAACATTGACGGATTAGAGGAACGGTGGATTCGTCGTCCATTGCCCAAAGGAATACTCTCGATGATCATTAAACACTAATGCAATAATTAAATTGAGGTTTAAACTTATGGAATTTTGGATTACGGTGATCTTTACATTTTTGAGTTCCGTTCTTGCTTCAACAGGTTTATGGACGATTATTCAAAAACAAATAGAAAAAAAAGACTCAAAATCAAGAATGATATTGGGATTGGGGCATGATAGAATAATGACCTTAGGAATGAAATACATAAATCGTAAATGGATTACCCGAGAAGAATATGAAAATTTGTATAAATATTTATACAAGCCATATTTAGAAATGGGTGGAAACGGTTCGGCTAAAAGAATCATGAAAGAAATAGATCGGCTTCCCATTCGCGACTACACATATGAGGGAAAAGAAGTCGAGAAACCCTTGATATGCGAAGCAGCTTCTGAAGAAACCGATCTTGAAGAATAAAATTGAGAGATGGATATAGAAGTAGAAAACGGCAGTTCATAGTGAGTTATTCCTTGCCTACTTCTACATTTTAACTGAAAAACGCTTGCTAAAGGGACATTTTCTGTTGTATAATAAAAGAAACAGAAAGGATAAAAGGATTATGGATAAAAAATTTCAAATCCGAAATAGTACCATTGATTTTCTTGTCTTTACGCGTGACGCGAAGGAAGAGGGGATTGAGGTACGTGTTCAGAACAAAAACGTTTGGCTGACGCAAAAAGCGATCGCTGAACTATTTGGCGTAGAGCGAAGCGTTGTTACAAAACACTTAAGGAATATTTTTGAGAGTGGAGAATTGGCCGAGGATCAAGTCTGTGCAAAATTTGCACAAACTGCCGATGACGGGAAAACTTATCAATATAAGTTTTATTCCTTGGCGGCGATTGTGAGTGTGGGATATCGGACGAATTCGGAGCGAGCGACACAGTTTCGTCAATGGGCAACAAAAGTATTGGAAACTTTTACGAAACAGGGATATGTTTTAGATAAAAGTCGTTTGATAAACGGACAGATATTTGATGAGGAATATTTTGAGCATTTAATCTCGGAAATACAAGAGATTCGAGCGAGTGAACGTCGGTTCTATCAAAAAATAACGGATATCTATGCCACGGCGGTTGACTATACGGTAGACAGTAAGATAACGCAGGATTTCTTTGCAACGGTACAGAATAAAATGCATTATGCTGTACATGGAAATACAGCAGCCGAACTAATCGTTAATCGAGCGGATCATACAAAACCGAATATGGGATTGACTTCATGGAAAAATGCTCCTTTTGGTAAAATTGTAAGAGCAGACGTAGCTATTGCAAAAAATTATTTATTTACGGACGAGTTGAAAGAACTAAATGAAATCGTAACGATGTATTTGGATTATGCCACTCGTCAGGCAAGGCGGCGTATTCCTATGACGATGGCGGACTGGGCGAGCAAATTAGACGCTTTTTTGAAGTTTAACGATGCGGAGATTCTGCAAGACAAGGGTAAGGTGACGGCGGCAATAGCCAAGGCCTTTGCGGAAAGTGAGTTTGAGCGGTATCGGGTGTTGCAAGATAAAAATTATCAAAGCGATTTTGATAGATTAATAGCGGAAAATAAGGAAATGCAGGACGAGCATTAACCCCTACACCTTTACCCTCTTGCTGACGGAAACACCTATTAAGCTCCGAACCCATGAGGGTTAGACGACAATAGGTGTTTTCTTTTGTTTCTTATAAATAATGAAGTTTAAGGGGAATTATATCGTGGAGTAAAGTGAGATGTCGCATGCAACGGTTCGGGCCACGATTTTGCCCGAGATCATCCGCTTGATCTGTGTCGAGCAAAAGGTATCGGAGAGAGAGGCGTTGGATCTGTTTTACGGCTCTGCGACCGGGGCAAATTTTGCCGATGACGACACGGGTTTGCTCTGTATATCTACGGACTATTTACGGAAGAAATGCAAATATTGCAAGGAAACGGAACGATTTCTCATAAGGCAGCGATAAAAAAGCGGAACGGGAATTTGAAATTTACAGGACGCGAGAGAGGACTTTATACGAAAGTGATTTTGATAAAACTTATCCATAAGTCAGATAAGAGAGAGAATGGACAATAAAATTAGTGTAGGTTATTGACACATCGTATGTAAAAGTGCTGTTTTTACTATATAAAAATGATAGTGAAAAGACTTTTACTCAAACTTCCTGTATTGAATATTTTTTAGGAATTGAGAATAGGACTTTTAATAATTCTTGACGCTTAAAGCAAGAGTATGATATAATCTATTTAATCAATTTGCAGACAAAAGGGGAATCTATGATTACGCGAAAGGATGTAGCGGAATTGGCGGGGGTATCCAAAACTACGGTGACCAGGGTGTTATCGGGCAACGGCTACGTTTCGGAAGAAAACAGGCGCAAGGTTAAAAATGCCGCGGAAAGACTTAATTATATTCCCAATAATATCGCGAAAAATCTCAATCAGCAATACAGCAATATTATCGCAGTTTTGGTCGAGGATCTTACCAATCAATATTATTTGCAGATCATTTCCGCAATGACCGACGAAGCGATGAAACTGGGCATGATGGTATCCGTTTTTTCCATTACCCGAAAAAATATCGATACCGTCATCGGAAACCTCATCGCCGAGCGCGTCTGCGGAATCGTCAATCTCGCGCTTTATTCCTGCGACAAAAAATACATAGAAATTCTCAAAAGCCTGGATATTTTTCTCGTCAACCTCGAAGGCGGGAACTCCCTCATCCTCGATTACGAACCGGGAATCGTTGAGGTATTCGAGCATTTGAAATCGAAAGGAAAAAACCGAATCGCTTATTTCGCGGGACTGAGCAAGGAGTTTTCCGCAGGAGACAGCCGCTATCAAAGCTATTTGAAGTGCGTCGCCGGCTATGGATTCGTCCAGGATCCCAATTTTATCGTTTTCGGAAATTATCCCGAAGAAAACGCTTTCGGTGTCGGACGTAATTCGGTAAAAAAGCTTTACGCTTTGGGAAAAAAGCCGGATGCCATTCTCTGTCTCAACGATGTACTTGCTATAGGCGTTCTGCATGAATTATGGGAGATGGGAATTCGCGTGCCTGAAGAGGTTTCCGTAATCGGTTGCGACAATATCGTGATGTCCGCTTATACCACGCCGCCGCTCGCTTCTTTGGATATAGAAAAGGAAAAGCAGGGCAGAGTATTCGTCGAAAGCACGGTAACGAGGGACAAGCAGAAAAAATATGTCTTTTCCGCCCGATTGATCAAACGCGGCAGCCTGCTTTGAAAAATTTTCGAAATTTTTTCCGCAACCCTATTGACAAATGCTTTTTTCTGTGATAATATATATGTGTACCCGAAGCCATACTATAGTTTGATAATTTTATAGTTTTGTCCTTCGGGAATATTTTTTATAAATTGTGTACCCGAGGCCATATTGAAATAAAAAGGTTTGCGATAAATTTCTGATAGGTGGAAATATGAAGGAAAAAAGAAAATGGGTAAAAAACGATTGGCAGCTGTTGTCCATGGCAGGGCTTTCCGTAGTGTTTTTGGGAATTTTTGCCTATCTGCCGATGTTCGGATTGGTGCTGGCGTTTAAAGACGGCGACGGAGTACTCAATATCAATAATGCGATTTTTCGTTCTGAATGGGTGGGAATGGCGAATTTTCGCGAATTTATGCGTGATAAGGATTTCGTCGATGTACTTTGGAACACGCTGGGGCTTAATCTCATGCAGCTGATTTTTACCTTTCCCGCTCCGATTATTTTTGCTTTGTTAATCAATGAGATTCGTTCGAAGCGTTTCAAAACAACCGTCCAGACGATTACTTTTTTCCCTCAGTTTCTCAGTTGGGTGGTATTCGGCGGAATTGTGCTGGCGCTTATCAATATGGATACCGGCGTGCTTTCCAAGGTTTTGGTGAAGTTACATTTGATCGGCGCGGAAACGGATATTATCGGCGAGCCGAAATATTTTTGGGCAATCATTATATTGTCGAACATTTTAAAGAGCGTGGGGTGGGGCTCGGTCATTTATCTTGCCGCTATCTGCGGCCTGGACGGGGCGTTGTTCGAGGCTGCGGACATCGACGGCGCCAACCGTTTCAAAAAGATGCTGCACATCACTCTGCCCGGGATTTCTTCTACGATCGTCGTCTATCTGCTTTTATCGGTAAGCGGGTTGATGAATAACGGCGTGGAACAAATTTTTGTGTTTCAGAATCAATTGAATCTGAAAACCAGCGAGGTGATAGACACTTTCGTGCTCAAATACGGCATCCGAAAAAATATGTATTCCTATGCGACCGCTATCGGATTTTTCAAATCGGTGATCGCGCTTATTCTTATTCTCACTTCCAATTTCTGCGCGAAAAAAATCACGGGGGAGGGAATCATATGACGAAAACGCACGGAAAAACAAAAAAAGCGTTTGCCGGCCACGGCCGTTCGCTCAACTGGTTCGACTGCCTTCTCATCGTTTTCTTTGTCGTATTCTCCCTTCTCACCTTATTTCCGCTGTGGTACGTGGTGGTAGGCAGTTTCAACAACGGCGTGGATTATACGGCGGGCGGCGTGTGGTTTTGGCCCAGGCGGTTTACTTTGGACAACTATGTGATCGTCGTCAACGATCTGCGGATCTGGAAAGGTTTTCTCGTGACGGTTTTGAGGACGGTGATCGGGACGGTCGGAAGTTTACTCTTCATCTCCCTCGTTTCCTATGCCATGAGCCGTAGAGAACTCCGGTTCCGTAATTTCTTTTACTACTTCAATATTTTTACGATGTTTTTCGGTGGCGGTTTGATTCCTACCTTTCTCGTCATTAAAATGCTGGGACTTTTGGACAGCTTTTGGGTATATATCGTTCCCGGGATTTACAGCGTATATAATATGATCATCATGCTGGGATTTTTCAGGGGGATACCTGCGGAACTGCGGGAGGCGGCCTATGTGGACGGCGCGGGAGAATATAAGATTTTCTTTCAGATCTATCTGCCTCTTTCCAAACCCGTTTTGGCGACGGTGGGATTATGGACGATCGTGGGGCACTGGAACACTTATATCGACGCCATGTATTACGTGACAAATCCCGACCTGTATCCTTTGCAGTACGTATTGATGCGCATCGTCAACGAAACCTCCACGCCTTCTTCCTCGACGACCTCTCTGCCGCCCTCTATCTTTGAAAATGTGACGGCAAAAACCGTTTCTTACGCGGCGATCGTCGTCTCTGTCGTCCCCATTCTCTGCGTGTATCCGTTTTTGCAGAAATACTTTACGAAAGGCGTAATCGTGGGCTCTTTAAAGGGCTGAAAAATAAATCAATCAAGGAGCTAACTATAGAAAAGTCAAGCAAAAGAGGTAAGAAATCATAAAAATTTTTTGGGATAAAAAAAGCGCATGACAAAAAAGCGGTGAAAGCCGCTTGCGGATTGAGTTGTTGCGAATCAAGCAGGTTCGGAGAAGGGGATATTGCGGGAAAGAACGGCGAAGATAATCCGAACGAGTTTCTTCATTCCGTGGGACATAGCAACGTAATAATGCTTCCCCTGCGCCCGTTTACGGTCGATATAGGTACGGAAAGAAATCGAATTAACGTAAGCCATATCGGCAGCGCAGTAGAGCGCCCGGCGAAGATAACGAGAACCGTGTTTTACCATAGGCGTGTTGGAAGCGGTGTATTTGCCGGATTGGTAGGTAGAAGGTTCGCAACCGGCAAAAGCAAGAAGTTTATCGGGGTTGTTGAAGTTCTTAATATCGCCGATTTCGGAAAGGATGGTAGCACCGAGCAGATTGCCTATACCGGGAATAGAAGTAATGGGAGAATTGAGTTCAGCCATAACGGAATCGATTTCTTTTTCAATCTCGGACATCTGAGAAGAAAGGAACAGAATACGCTGAACAGTCTGTTTTAACTCAAAAGCGTCGCCATAGTTGTAAGCGGCAATAGAGCTTTTGGCAAGGGATTTAAGTTGTTCAGCGCGGGAACGTTTTAGTTTTCCGTGAGAGGAAACGGATAAAATCTTGGTAAGTTTCAAGATATTACACTCTGCAATATCCTTAGCGGACGGCAAGGCGGAAAGCAAATTCAGGGAAGTGTTTCCGTAGAGATTGCTAAAAAATCCTTGCAATTCGGGAAATAGAATATGCAAAAGCCGTCTGAAACGGTTTTTAAGGGGTTGGATTTCCTGAAAGAGACGAAAACGCGCACGAGTCAAGGACTTTAAGACGGAAATATCGTAAGATTGAGATTGGTAGGGATTAGCGTCCCCAGTCATTAACAATCTTGCTATGTAACGCGAGTCGTTTTTATCCGTCTTGGTGCGGCGAAGGGAATTGGCGGAACGAAGCCTTGAAACGGAAAGTGGGTTAAAGACCACAACCTCGAAGTCGTGAGCTTTTAGGAAAGATAGCAGATTAGATGAGTAATGCCCGGTAGCTTCAATCCCTACTTTTATTTTGCCCCAAGCGGAAACTCGTTCCAAGAGCGACGCAAATCCAACGGCTGAATTAGCGAAGGTGAGATGATCGCAGAGAACAACGCCGTCCGAATCAACGGCATAAAGCTCGTGCTTGTCCTTAGCGACGTCGATACCGACAAAAACCATAAAGATAACCTCCAAAGTAAAAAGTAATTCGCGGCGAACCATAAGCGAAGAGCCATGTAATCTCGTGCGAGATAAAACGACGGAGCGTTATCTAACTAATCAACAAAAAGGCATAGACGCTATGGTCGGACTCTCCTTGCAACCGACAAGCGGTAAAAGAAACTGAACCGAACCACGGAATCTATGCCTATTATACCATTCGGAAAGACACGGGGCAACCTTTGAAAAAGTTTTCCCCGCATCCTTTCCAAACAACATAATTAAAGTAATGTTGCTGACCCGTAGATCGGTCAAATCCAAACAACATTATTATACGAGAAAGCGATGAGATTAAAAAGATTTCTTATACTTTTGTTATCCGCCGTGCTGGCCGTAACCGGCCTCTCCGCCTGCGGCGGCGGAAGCGGCGACGTAAAGCTGCCCGACACGCCCGATACCCCCGGGGACAAGGACAGCTGGTTGTATCACGAGGGCGAGTATACCGTCGACTGGTACGTCGATCTGTCCTATTTCAGTTACGCGGGTTCGGGCAGAGACGAGGTAAGCAAGGAAATCAAGCGTCTCACCGGCGCCACCATCAATTTCATCTCTCCCGTGGACGACAGCGGACAAATGCTGCAAACGATGATCGCGGGGGATAATCTGCCCGACCTGATCACGGTGGCCGCGGAAAGCGAAAACGTCGTGAAGCTGGCGAACGAGGGATATGTGTGGCCGCTGGATACCTTGGCGCAGCACTGGGCGCCCACGCTGAACGAACGCGTGGAAGACGACGTGCGCGCGTATTACGAGATGAACGACGGACATCTTTATTGTTTGCCGTCGCTCGCCTACTCGGACAAATACGTTTCTGAGGATACCAAATTCGACAGCAACGGCGGACTTCTGATCCGAAAGGATTGGTACGAATGGTATATCGCGCGTCCCGACGCCAAAGACATCACCAAGCCTTCGGGACTTTTAGACGCGATGGAAAAGGTATCCAAGCAATTTACGGGCAGCGGAGCGGGAAAAGTGAACACCTTTACGGGAATGCTGCTCGATCAGTTCACGGGGACGGGCAATGTTTCCACAGTCTATCTTTCCCAGTATTTCGGCGCTGCCTACGAGGACGCGGAGGGAAAGTATCAGGATGTCATGACGACGCCGCAGTACGCGGAAATGCTGGATTATCTCAATTCTCTCTATCGCGAAGGATATATCCGTCAATCCAATCTGACCGCGACGACGGACAGCATCGGCGGAATCATTTCCCGCGGGGAAGCCTTCGTCACTACCGTGGCGCCTCAGAATTATTATTACAGTTACGTCAAGGCGTACAACGACGGCGTGGAATACATTCCGCTCATTTTGACTAACGAAGCGGGAGAGGATCCGGTCATTCAGGATTTGTCCGGCAACGGCTTCCTCGTCACGATGATTCCCAAGACGTCGAAAAATATCGAACAATTGATCAAACTTTTGGATTTTCTCTATTCCGAGGAAGGAAACAGGCTGTGCATGTTCGGTAAGGAAGGGGAGATGTGGAATTGGGCGGACGCAGAACATTCCATGGTCAGATATACCGAAAAATATCTGGACATGGAAAAGAAAGGGACGCTTTCGGGCTATGGAGTCAACTGTCTGACCGTTTTGATGAATCTGGCCTATCTCGATCCGATCACCTCCCATGAGGGCGACAAGGCGGAAGAAATATATTTCGATAATTTAAAACGTCCGATACGTTCTTATTGTTACAGCTACAAAATATCCTGGCCGAAGTTGGATTCGGGGAAAGCGGATTACATGGACATCATTCGCGCCAAAACGAAAATGGACGCGCGGTGGGGAGAATATCTGCCGGATATTATCAAGGCGAGTTCGGCGGATAAAGCGACCAAACTGTTTTCGGACGCGGTCGGGGCGATGGACAGGAGCGGTAGGGATAAATATCTCGCGTTTTATTCGGACGCGTACGCCGCGCATAAACAAAAAATGGGCGTTGCTTGGGGTTGGCCGAAAAACGAACCGGATTATAAAACGCCCACGCTGAGGAATGCGGACGGTACGTGGTCGGATAAGAAGATCCCCGCGACGGGAGATCCCTACTATCTGCTTCCTATGCCGGAGTAAATTTGAAAAACGATCAAGGAGGAGAAAATAGAATGAAACATTTTTTAAAAGAGGCGCTTGGTCTGGTTGCTTCCTTTGCGATAGCCGTGCCGTTTTGTCTCTCATCGGAAAACATTCCGACGACGGTTACGGCCGAGACAAGCGGATCTTATACCTGCGGAGCGCTGGAACTGCGCGACGGAGAATCGTCCAATTACGTGGAGTATTCTTCGATCGACGGTCTGTCGGTCACCACGTTTAAGACGGCAGGGCTCGAAGGCGAGCTCACGGTGACGCTGAACATGGCGAAGCGGGACTGGACGGGCGCGGAATTTCTGTACGTGCGTACGCAGAGCGTTTCCTCGGAAGCGGTGCTGTCGGCGGTGAAAGTGGCGGACGCGGCCGGAAACTTCTTCTGGCTGAAAAGTACCGATTACGTGAAAGAGCTCGGAGCAAGCGCCGCGCCGACCGTAGGAATTCAGTCGGTGTTAAACGCGAATTTCGACGGCTACGCGAAGTATGATTTGTCGCAGCTCGAAAAGATCGTGGGCGAGGGCACGGAATTATACGAGACGAACGTCGCTTTGATGCAGTTCACTTACTATTTCACACAGCAAAATAAGCTCAATTTGGGGGACGTGTATATCTGCGTGTCGGGAGAATATCAAAAGGTATTCGCCGGCGCGTCGATGAAAGCGGGAAGCGGGGCCAACGAATACGGAGTGGAGTACAACGGCTACGGCAAGCAGGAAGCGTCGGTGCTTGCGGCAAATTCGCGGCTGACGGAGATGAAGGCGGACGAGGTGAAATGCTACGCGAATACAAGATCGCAGTGGCAGATGTTTTATGCGGTGATCCCGACGGACATCAGCGGGTATAACGGGATCAGCTACTATGTCGACAACAGTCTTTCCGACGGTGAGGTATTCTTCAACAAGTGTCTTCGGGAAACTCCGTCCTGGGAGCATTGGTATGTGGACGGGACTACCCTTTACGCAGAATATTTTCCCAACGAAGGGGAGGCTTACGTGGGAAACGCCAATGTGATTCCCGCGGGGTTCAAAGGACGGATCGTCGTTCCTTTCAGCGATTTTTCGACGCGTGAAAACGAGGGAACCAAAAAGAACGGGATTTTGGAATTAAACGACGTATTCACAAGGCTGGAATTTGCCATGGACACCAAAAACAACGCCTATACTTCCCGAAATTTCTTGATTAGAGAAGTAAAACTTGTGAGCGACGCGACGCAGTATTACCGCACGGTCCAGCAGGTTTCGACCGTAGGCGACGTAAAGATCGTCAACCCGTTCGAGTATAAGGACGGTTTCGATCTGGCCGTAGATTGGAATATCCAGTGGTCGCTTTCGGCTACGGCGGAATTGGCGCTTGCAGACAACGAGGCCGAAAACGTTCCGGGCGTTGCGGGCAAAGCGCTCAAAGTGACCTGTGGCCAAAAAACGAACGTCGCGGACGCCAACCAGGATGCCTGCGTCCAATGGTCGCTTAACGAGGAACAGGGAAATGCGGCGGGCGCGCGCGGCGTCACGTACTGGATTAAAAATACCTCTTACGCGCAGATCGGTTTCCGTTTCGAATTCGATTCTATGGTCGGCGGCGAAGCGCAGCGTTGGCAGAGTCGGGCCAATTGCCGTTATATGCTCTTCGATACCAAGACGAGGGAGGAGAGAATGATGATGGGCAAGAGCGGCGTGTATATCCCCAAGAACTTCGAGGGTTATGTGCGCATCGAATTTACGCAGTTCGACCGTCCCAGTTGGGTGACGGTCGGCGGAGAATTCAGCAGCGAAAATAAGATTTCCACCGTTTATCTCATCATGAATTCCACCTATCATCAAGGCGATTCTTTCCTGTTCGATTCTTTGGGCTGGTACTTCGGAGACGTAGAACTCACTACGACTTTTTCGACGCCTCTCAACAATTTTTCGGCGCTGATGGACAGCGACTATTTCGCGGAATAAGGAGGGAAAGAGATGAAAAGGAAAAGAATATTGTGCGCGGCGCTGATTTTGGCAATGTCCGTTTGTATGGCGGGCTGTTCGGGGTGTTCGGGCCGAGAAACGGAAAATTCGTTCACACCCAAGCCTGTAGACGGTACGGCGCTGTTGTTCGACGAGGGCATGCAGTATTATAATGTCGCTCCCGCCGTGGTCGAAGAGAGCGAAAGCGTACGTTACGTTTTTTATGCCGTCAATAAAACGGCCGACGCCGAAGATACGGCCGTCGCCGTGCGCAAGGGCGAGAAGAACGGCGAGACGTGGACATACGGCGAGAAAAAAGTGATTATAGAGCGTTCCGCCTCCGGGTGGGACAGCGCGCATATCGAAAATCCGGACGTGGTAAAAGGCTCTTTCGGCTATCGGGGAGAGACGTATTCCTATCTGATGGCGTATCAGGGAAACGACGCGAAAACGGAAGACAATTACAGCGTGGGGCTTGCGGTGGCGAAAGATCCGTTGGGCGAATGGACGAAGGTGGGAGAAACCGCCGTCCTCTCGTATGACAAAACGGGATACGGCAGCGCTTTCGGAATCGGGGAACCCAGCCTCGTCAGTTTCGATAAGGCCGGAAAGGTCTATCTTTTCCATACTATGGGGGATATGTATACGACGGGCGTGTACGTGGCCGAGCTCGATTGTTCCGATCTCGGCGCGATCAAAGGCGCAGGGATCTCCAACGCGGTGAGCAATTACGGCATAACCGATCCCGGCGCGCCGCTGCCGACCTTCTCCGACGCGAATTTCAAGCTGGACACTCTTTCGGAAACACTGTATACAGTGCGGAACTACTATCCCGTAGCGGCGGTGAAGCCCTCGCTTCCCACGGCCGTACAGGTATTGAAAATGCCGGTCGCCGATTTATATAAACCGACAGCGGCGTGGGAGGTGATCGAGACGCAGGTGAACGATCTCGACCTCGCAACCGAAACCACCGACGGCTGGGAGCGGGTATACAGCGGGTGTATCGTCGGCGACGCGTACGGACATACGGACGGGGCGAAGATGCTGGAACTCGTTTTGTCCGTTACGTCCTACGACAAGACGACGTTTGAATATCGCTTCTATCAGGGACTGACGTCTTTTTCCCTGACGTTGGAAGACTGAAAAAACAGTGAGGTGAACGATGAAAAGATTCCCGAATGTATTGCTGGCCGGTGCCTTCGTTCTTTCTGCGGCGGCTGGCTGCGGCGACAGAGAGATAAACGGCGCCAAGATTCCCGACGGGTACGTCAAAGCGGGAAACTATCTCTTTGCCGAGGACGTGGAGAAGGAAGGATATTTTTACAACTATTGTCCCAGTATTTTGCAGGTGGACGAGAATACGCGTTATGTCTACTACTGTGCCAATGAAAAAATGAACGTGGTCGTGGACTGTATCGCGTTTCGCAAAGGTGTCCGCATAGAGGACGAATGGTATTACGGGCCGAAAAGTTATGTAATCACCCCAGACAGCGGCGAATGGGACAACGAACACGACTGCGATCCCGCGGTGGTCATGGGGGAATTTGCCTACGAAGGGGAAACGTACGGATACCTGATGGCTTTTCTCGGCTGCGCCCGGACCGACTGTCAGGTGAACGAAGTGGGGCTTGCGGTGGCGAAAACACCGGAGGGCCCCTGGAAGAAATGCGATAAGATCAATCCGATTATCGATTACGAATATGACGAAAGCCGTCCCGAAGCCTTTCAATGGGGATACGGGCAGCCGTCGCTCGTCAGCGTGGATAAAAAGGGAACGGTGCTCCTCTCTTATACCTGCGGTCCTGGGGGAGATAACTATGTGGAACTCGGACGCTGGAATTTAATCGATCTGGAAAATCCCGTCAACGAATTCAAGGCTCGCGTTCCGATCAAGGGAATCAGTCAATTCAACGCGTCCCTGCCTACTCCTTGCATCACCAATGCCGACTTTGCCTACGACGAGGCGAACAAACGTCTCTATATGATCTGCGACGCCCTGCCCCTCGATACGAAAAATACGCCCGATTTTATCACACAGGCGCTGTTCGTGGGATATTTAGAGGATACGGCCGACGGGCAGGCGGGAGATATTCTCCAAAATTACGACGGCAGACCTTGGAATACGGTGGATTTTATCCGTCCCGAAAATACGGGCTATGCGCGCAACCACAACGGCTGCATTATCCGCGACGGTTACGGGAGAACGCTGTACGAGGACAGAATTCCTCTTGGATATTCCGTCTGCTACGACATCAATCTCGGCGCGCGTCTCGATCTCTTTTCCTATCGACTGAGAGAGATAACCTTTCCTTTGAAGTGAAATGATGAAACGGATACTCATCGATACGGATTTGGGCATAGACTGCGACGACGCGATCGCCTTGGCAATGCTGATCAATCTCGAAAAGCGGAAAGAGTGCGAAATCGCGTCCGTGACGATTTCCTCTTCGCGGAAGGGCGCGGCCGCGGCCGCGCGCGCGATGTTTGACTGGTACGGGGCGGCTTGTCCGCCGATAGGTAAATACCTGGGGTCCCCTCTTCCCGCCGATGCAAAAAATATTTACGCCTCCGCTTTGGCGGAGAAATATAAAAAAAGCGACCGTGCGGAAGCCGCCGTCGCCGTGCTTCGGCGCGCGCTGGCCGAGACGCGGGGAAGATGTACGCTCGCGGCAATCGGGCCATTGTGCAATCTGGCGGCGCTGCTCTCTTCGACTCCCGACGACGTCAGTCCGCTTTCGGGTGTGGAACTCGTACGGGAAAAAGCAGAAGAAATATTCGTTATGGGCGGCTGCTTCAACGGTATGCTTGACGGGGAATTCAATATAGAACAGGATTTTTTTTCCGTACGTTTGTTCACGGAAACCTGTCCCGTTAAAAGGATATTCGTGCCGTTTGAAGCGGCTTACGATATTCTGACGGGAAGAGACGTGTCCGCGGAGACGGAAAATCCCGTCGCGCTCTCCGTCAGACTTCTCTTCGAGCGGGAATTTCCCGATACAAGGCCGGAAGACCGCCGGCGAAGCAGTTGGGATCCCGTCACCGCGCTGCTTGCCGTGCGCGGCGCAAAGAACTATTGTCAAATCGTTGGTCCGGGGGAAGCGCGCTTTTCGAAAACCGGCGCCGGTGAATTTTTTTTGACTCCCACCGGAAAAGATTACTGTATAAAGGGATGCGTTAAAGAGTTGTTGCAAAGGGAGATCGACGCCCTCTGCGTAAGGAAAGAATGAGAATGATAGATAAAAAGATCAGGGAGTATTTGCTGCCCGAAAAAATTCTTGCGGAAAGTAAAACTTCCGATGCGCGTTGTTTGCTGGAAAATAACACGGATCAGGCCTATTTCGGAGGCGACTGCGGCTGTACACTCGCGCAGGGCGCGTATCTGTTGCTGGATTTCGGCCGAGAGTTGTCCGGCGGCGTCAAATTGATTTGCAACGAATGCAGCGGAAATAAAAACGCGCGGCTGCGTATCGTGTTCGGCGAATCGGCAATGGAAGCTCTCAGCAATCTGGGAGAAAAAGGCTCTTCTAACGATCACGCGGTGCGGGACGAAACTCTGACCGTACCTTGGGTTGGAGCGGTGGAATTCGGCAATACGGGATTCCGATTCGTCAGAATAGAGAATAAAAGCGATTATGCGGTCAGTCTGCGGCAGGTTTTCGCCGTGTTCGTGCATAGCGATATTGTTCCCACGGGTACCTTCCGATGCAGCGACGAACGAATCAACCGGATCTGGGCCGTAGGAGCGTACACCGTTTTTCTCAATATGCAGGATTACGTGTACGACGGAATCAAGCGCGACCGCGTGGTGTGGATCGGGGATATGCACCCCGAAACCAGCGCCATTCTCCGTTTGTACGGCAAGGACGAACGGGTGGAAAGAAGTTTGGAGCTGGTGCGGAAAAACACGCCGCCTACCGAGTGGATGAACGCGATTCCTTCGTATTCCATGTGGTGGATAAAAATCGTTTACGATTACTATCTGTATACGGGAGACCGGGAATTTACCGGCCGTCAGATTTCCTATATGTGCGCGGTGACCGAACGCCTGATCGACTGCGTTCACTCGGACGGCAGCTATTGTGTAGGAGATAAGTTCATCGATTGGCCTTCGTCGGACAATCCCGCGGCGCAGGAAGCGGGGGTACGCGCTCTTTTATTTATTTCCATCGAGTGTGCGCAAAGACTGTGGAAAGAATTTCCCCACGAAAAAGGATCGGGATTTTCCGAAAAATGCGAGTGCGCGCTGCGAGCGTTGACTCATAAACGTTCCGACAGCGGCGGCAATAAGCAGGCCGCGGCGTTGCTGTGTCTGGCGGGGTTGGAAGACGCTTTTACCGTCAATCGCCGCCTATTGTCCAAAGAGCCGTTGCAGGGGATGTCCTCTTTTTTAGGTTACTATGTATTGCTGACGAGAGAAAAAGCGGGAGATATGGGTGGGGCGCTCGAGCTTTTGAGAGATTTTTGGGGGGCTATGCTCGATTTGGGTGCAACGACGTTTTGGGAGGATTTCAGTATCAATTGGGCGAAGGGCGCAAGGCCGATAGACAGCATTCTCTCTGCAAACGAATACGATGTCCACGGAGACAACGGCGACTACTGCTATCGCGGTTATAGACATTCCCTGTGTCATGGTTGGGCCGCCGGCCCTGTGCCTTTTTTAAGCGAATGCGTATTGGGAATTCGCGTTGTCGAGGCGGGCTGCAAACGTATAGAAATCAGTCCGCGGCTTGGCGATCTCCAATGGGCAGAGGGAAGCGTTCCTACGCCTTACGGCGCCGTATATATCCGCCACGAAAAAACTTTGAAAGGGATTAAAAGCGTGGTACGCGCTCCCAAGGAAATCGTTTGGACGTTGACATCCATCAACGAGGAAAAAAACGTGGCATCAGACATTATAGAGGAAAAGCAGCCCCTGCCAATAGAAACATGGCGTTGAGGCACTAAGTTTTTACTAACCGCGCCGTTGAACTTATCAAACTAAAGAAAATGTTTTATGAGAAGTACTCGAGATTATTGGCTGGCGATAACAAATGAAGGGAATAAGATAGAACGCCTATCAAGAGGGGTAGAAAGATGTTATAATACATACAAGATAAAAGATGACTGCGCGGGTTCGATACCTACTGAAAAATCTCAAAAAATCTTTTTTGTAGTCCTTTGACATTTTAACCATGAAAACAGACCAAAACTTTAAGTTTTGGTCTGTTTTTCATTTATTTGTTTATTAGGCTGAGATAGATTAACGGCCAAAAAATTATTGCGTTAAAATAGAAAAATGGAACAAAGAAAAAAGCCGAGCTGCATAAACAGCTCGGCTCTCAAATTTAGAATATGTAATAGTTTCGGCAATAATTTTTTTGCGTTGACAACGGCGAGGACTATGCTACAATCGCCACAACG
>OKWJ01001313.1_pt1 | contig 18882 bp, 17 predicted proteins | sample 1607121 | NCBI WGS metagenome assembly OKWJ01 (sample SAMN04414080, study PRJEB24778) | human gut metagenome | material: faecal | host: Homo sapiens | reverse complement strand
CGGGACGGTGGTGCAGAATCGCGAGCAGGCGGTCTCTACGCTTGCCGGGCAGACGGTGAAGAGCATTTATGTGGAGGAGGGGCAGCAGGTGAAGAAGGGAGACCTGCTGTTTGAAATTGATCTGATCAGTCTGAAGGAACAGATCCTGAAGCAGAAGCAGGAGATGAAAAAAGCCGATCTGCAGTCGCAGGATAAAGCGAGCAGCCGGGCGGCACAGGCGCAGCGGAACGCGATCAGCCAGGGGCGTGCGGCGGAGGATTACGGCGTGGTGGCATCCAAGGGGAATACGGCGGTTTCACGCGCCGCAGCGGAATTGCAGAAGGCAAAGAATAAGCTGAAGGCACTGGAAAAGAGCGACGGCAGCCAGACGGGAACCGACGCGGTGGAGGAGGTGCTGAAGCAGACCTGTGAGGACAAAAAGGAGGAATACGAGGAGGCAGTCAAATATAAAGAAGAGCTGGAGAAGGCAATCGACGAGGCGGTGAAAAAGGCGCTGGCAAACCTTGCGAGCGGACAGGAGACGGCGAGCCTGATGATAACGGAGCCGGAAATCCATTTCTCCGGGGAGACGCCGGAGATGAGCGATGAGACTGCTGCAGGGGAGAATGAGCCGTCTGCTTTGGATGCCGGGACATCGATGGCAGCGGATACAAATGCGCCGGCTGCGTCGGATGTCATCCAGCCGTCTGCCCCGGAAGCAGAGATGACGTTTACAACGGATACGGAAGCAGTCGTCACGCCGGACACGGAAAAAACGCCAACCCCGGACACGGAAAAAACGTCGATCCCGGACACGGACGGACAGCCTGGTATTCCGGATACAGACGGTCAGCCGTCTGTCCCGGACACGGGAGCGGTCACGCCGGATACCAGCCAGCCCTCGACCTCCGGCTCCGACGCGGACGATGACGGCGAGCAGATCATCGACGGGGAGACAGAAGGACAGACGCAGGATCCCTGGCTTTTAGAACAGCGCATCCGCCAGGAAAATCAGTATCTTTTAGATGCGGCGGAGGTGCAGATCCACGTAAAGGAACAGGAAAAGGCGGACGCTGACGCAGCGCTTGCTTCTTACCAGCAGGAAAAGGCGGCGGGCGCGCAGACCAGCGTGGAGGAGATGAAGGCACAGCTTCAGGAGGAGATCACGGCAAAGCAGCAGGCGTATGAGGACGCGGTGACGGCGGCGAACGACAGCCTGCGCAGTGCAGGGCGGGCGATCGAGGACGCCAACGCGCCGGAGGGAACCGACAGCACCGGCGAGATCGACGCGATCACCCGCGAGCAGGAGGAGCTGACGCTTCAAAAGCTGGAGACGCTTCTGGAGGCAGAGGGAAAGGTGACGGCGCCGATCGACGCCACCGTCACGAAGATCAATCTGATGACGGGGGAAAAGACGCCGGACGGCACGGCGATGCTGCTCTCTGACACGGCGGCGGGCAACAAGCTGGTGGTGCAGGTGGATGAGAGCCAGGAAACATATATCGCCAAGGGCGACGACGCGACCGTTAAGGCGAACAATAAAAAGGCGGATACGCTGGAGGAGCTGACGGTGGATTCCGTGCGCACAAACGAGGAAAATGCCGATCTTCTGGACGTGACGGTGCAGCTCCCGGAAAACTCGCTGGAGGCCGGCACCTCGGCGACGCTGGAATCGACGCGTATCTCAGAGACCTACGACTGCTGCATCCCGATACAGGCGCTCTATGAGGAGAGCGGGAAATACTATATTTATGTGCTCTCGGAGAGCAGCACGGTGCTGGGAACGGAGCTGACGGCGACGCGCCTGGAGGTGACGGTGCTGGATAAGAACGAGACGAGCGCTGCGCTGCAGCCCGGTTCTCTTTCGTCAGATCAGCAGGTGATCGTATCCGCGGACAAGGCAATTTCTGCGGGAAGCCGTGTGCGGCTGATTGAGGAATGATATGAAAAAATATGGAAAAGGAATTTTCCGGACGCTGATTTTTGCGGCGATTTTGCTTTTATATGTGCTTGCGCAGCGGCAGGCGCGAATCCTTACGGCATGTGAGCGGACGGCGCTGATCCTGCTGGAGAGCAGCCCGCTGACGGGAGCGGACGTGGAAACGATGCGCAGGACAGAGCAGGAGCAGAAGCAGCCGCGTGAGTTCGCTGCCTGGAGCCAGGAAAACGAGGTAAAGGCGGAAAATGTCGATCTGGCGCGCACGCATACCGTGGCGACGGTCGCCGTCTGCGGACGCTCCGATCTCATTCTGGAGGGAACGGCGCGGCTGGATGCGGACGACCGCGACGGCTGTCTGATCGACGCAAATACCGCACAGAAATTGTTTGGAAATACAAACGTCATTGGTCTGTCGGTGGAGCTTTCGGGAAAGAAGAAGACCATCCGCGGGATTCTGTACGATACGGAGGATACGGTGGTATATGAGGAGAGCAGTTCCGATGCAAAGTTTACCAATCTGACGGTTTCGACGGGCGGCAGCATCTCCTACGAAAATCTGCGGCAGGACTTTATGGCGCGCCACGCGCTGGACGGGAAGTTTGTGCGCATGGACACGCTTGGCTGGATCCTGGGGCTGCTTGTCCTTATGATCCCGCTTGTTTTGGGCTGCCGTCTGCTGATGCGCTGCCTGCAGGCTGCTGCGGCATACCGCCGGGAGCGCGGAGGGCTTTTTCTTCTGGCAGCGACGGCGGTCTGCGCGGTGCTTTTTTTCTGGCTGATCGTCGGACAGATCAGCCTTCCGGCAGACATGATCCCAACCAAATGGTCAGATTTTGGTTTCTGGTCCGATTTTCTCCAGAAAGAGCGCCAGTCTCTGCTTCTGCTTTTGCTCACGGAAAAGCAGAAGCCGCTGCAGGGCTTTATTGAAAGCTTTTACCTTGGGGCGGGAGAGTGTCTTGCGGCAGTAATACTTGCGCTGAAGGTGAAAATATAGCAACAGTCCGGCTAAACTGCCCTGATACAAAATATAGAATATAATCCGACATACAGAAATACAAGACCGGGCAAAACGCCCGGTTTTTGTGTGTATGAGAAACATGTGTATAAGGCATGCTGTAACAGAGGATTTATGTAGGTGGTTTACATGAGGAGCAGACGGGTTAAGAAATCGTAAGAAATCTTCATCTGAGAAGTAAGAATTTTCTGGTATGCTGAAAGCAGAACTGGCAGGGAAGGAGGAAGAGGAAAAGAGTTTGCCCGATATGCTAAAAAGTATTTGTTGAATGAAGGGAGAAAGAAGATGAGGAATTTCAGTAAGAAGGTTAAAGGTATAGCAGCAGTTTTCGCATGTGTGTTGGCATTATCGCCAGCAACGGGTGTATTGGGGTGTGGCAACACGGATGGCTATAACGTGTTGCAGGAATGGCAGGAGGGACAGATTATCAGCGATTGTACGGGGAAACAGATGCTGATAACCGGAATTACGGAAGATGGTTCATTTTCTGCCAGAGAAATAAGAGCAGGGAATATAGTATACGCTACTCATGAGCATAAATATGAACAGTATTCCGAAGCGATATTTAAAAAAAATAAAGTAAGCATCAAGCCCGCCATTTGTTACTATAAGGTTTATGAAATTGTCTATCAGTGTACTATCTGCAAACAGAAAACCAGTATAGAAAATTCTATTCCGCAGAGTCATAATTATCAGTCAAATAAATGCACCATATGTGGACGCATTAAAAATTAGGAGAGATGAGAATATGAGTACGAGAAAAGCATTTTTACCTTTAACCCTGGCGCTTATGCTTACATTTCCGGTACAAGCGCGTAACATTGGGGGAAATGTGTACAAAATGTGCCGCAACGATATTTTCACGGATTATGAAAACCGGAATGTGAAAAAGATTGTTACAGAGACAAATGGGGACGGCACATTTCAGGCAGAAGATTTGGGTGTCTGGCTGCGTAATACCGGTATTTATGACATTTCCCTTCTGCGGGAAGAGGACAATTATCTGAAAGAAGAGTTTTACAGCTTCCAGCAGGAGCGGGTGGACGACGCGTACTATTATAACGAGGATGCATCATACGTTGACTTTACCTGTCTTGTGAAAGCAGGCGATGTGATAACAGCATCAGATACAGAAACAGAAACCGTGGAAAGAGTAGAAATCGATGGAAGCTTTACAACCAGAACAGAAACAACCGTCAATGTAAATGCCCTTCTTCCGGCTGTTCTTGTACCGCGGACAGCGGAGGGGGAGACAGGTGAAAAATCAAGTCAGACGATTTGCATAACAGGAGAAATGGAATTTGTATTTGAGAGCATTATATTTGACGGGGAAAACAGCTCTATAGAAATTACCTGTGGAAATGGGGTGCCAGAGGATTCAGAATACTATCTGGAGGGAACCGATGACACTGGGAAAATGGTAAAATATCGTATGAACAGACTGGAAAATACAAAAGCAATTTTTACAAATGAGGAAGGGCAGGGAGTTTCCAGACAGGCATCTTCTGCAGATTTACAGCTTTATAAATACGAAACAGATAATGATATTTCGGAACAGAAAGAAGAATATACGAAAATCGGGGAAATGTTCTGTATGATATTGAGCTGATAAAAGAAAGAGCAGTCACACTTGATATGGCTGCTCTTTATCCGTGCGCTGGATTGACAGCCGTAAGAAGCAATAGTAAAATAAAAGTTAAGAAATATTAAGGGTTATGTAAACGAAAATGTAAGATAATTGTTTTATTCTATGAGTAGTTCAAGGATGGATCCACTTAGAACAAATAGAAAGACAGAAAGGATAAGAGAAAAATGAAGAGAAAAGTTATGGCAATGTTTTTGGCGGCAACCATGATGGCAACACCGGCAACCTATGTGGCTGCGGCAGATGGAAATGTTGCAGTGGTGCAAACAGATGCAGTTCAGACACGTGCTACGACAAAGTATTATGTCACAGCGGATGTACTTAATGTAAGAAGCGGTCCGGGGATGGGGTATAGTATTATCGGGTCACTTACATATAATCAGGTAATTTCTGTTACGTCTATCAGCGGCGGATGGGCAAAATTTAAATATATAGATCGTACAGGTTACGTTTCGGCAGAATATCTGGCACTGTATAATAGTTAAGAAATAATAAATCGGGCGGGTGCTTTTTGCATCTGCCCGAAAACGGGGATGAGTTATGCAAAGAAAAGCAAAAGCGCTTCTGCATGTGGCGGCAGTGTTCCTGATTCATATTTTTACAGTTTCTTTCAGCAGAGTGGCATGGAGAATGGATACGTCTCTTGTTGTGAAAGAACTTGCGGGTAATTGTCTGAATTTGTGGAGCGTATTTACGGCAGTTTATCTTTATACAAAATATGTGATGAAGATTTCTCTGGCGGATGTCTATTGCAGAAAACCACTGTTTCTGCGGCGCTGGTGTATTGTCGCCGTGCTTCTTCCTGCTGCAGTAGATATGTTCTACCTGTTTTGTGTGAAGGGAACGCTGGCATTCGAAAATCCCACGCTGCAGGATTTGGCCAGAATTTTCGTATCGAATGTTTTTGGACAGGGCATACGGGCGGCTGTGACGGAGGAGTTGCTTTACCGGGGGCTTGCCTTTCACGCGTTGCAGACTGGTTTTGGAAAAAAAGGCGCGGCAGCGGCATCTGTTTTCACATATACCCTGATCCAGTGTATGGCAATGTCATTTTTGAATGTGAAAGACGCGCTTCTGACGATACTGGGAACATTTCTGATGGGGACGGTGCTGACGCTGGTTGTCTGTGAGAGCGGTTCTATCTGGTCGGCGGTACTGATTCATGCGCTGTATAGCATTTTTGCGGGAGACGGACAAATTTTGCATATTGATACAAACCAGAGTTTTCCGGCTATCTGGACTTATACCTTGGAAACGGACAACTGGCTGCTTATAGGTATGCCCGGAATGAATACCATATACAGGGCGCTGCCTTCCATGCTTGGCTTTTTACTGACAGGGGTACTGGCGGTATGCTGGATGAGAAAGGCAGGCAGGACGGGAGCGGTCTGCGGAAGGGAGCGGAAATGAAAACAGGATTATGTATAGTTTGTGCGACAGCAGTTATAGTGGCTGTTGGACTGTGCCGGAAACCGGCGGCGGTTCTGGCAAGAGAAGAAATACTTGTCGGTGTACCGCAGGCGGATGCTAATATAGAAAAAGCTGCACTGACGGAAAATCTTTATCCTGCAGAATTAATCAGCGCCTTACAGCGGAATCACGAGCTTCTTGATTTTGTGGAAGGATATCTGACAATTGAGGCGAGAGCTTACGGCGGCATTACGCAGGCGGAAAGCCGGGAGCAGTGCCCGCTTTTTCTGCAATGGGATGCGCGCTGGGGGTATGCACCATATGGAGAAATCAATATCGGGCTATCCGGCTGCGGACCAACCTGCCTGTCGATGGTGCTCTACAGTCTCACGCGGGACGAGAGCCTTACGCCCGACATGCTGGCGCAGCGCGCGCTGGATGAGGGGTATTATGTGGAGGGCGTAGGAACCTCCTGGGCATTTTTAAAAGATATAGCCCCGCAATATGGGGTGATGGTTACGGAAGAGCAGCTATATGATGAAGAGGCGATGAAGCTGTACCTGGGCGATGGCAAGCTTGTTATCTGCGCGATGGGACCGGGAGATTTTACGGATACGGGGCATTTTATTGTGGTCAGAGGATATGCCGATGGAAAACTGCTGATTAATGACCCGTTCAGCCGGAAAAACAGCACCCGGGCATGGGAGCCGGAGGTCATCCGTAGTCAGTGCAGCCGGGTGTGGACCTATGAGGCGGTAAGATAACGGAACAACCATTTATGTCTGATTGCGCAGGCTTTATCATACAGGAAAGAGAGGCGGTCTGGATGGATCATAACAACATACTGATGATTGAAGACGACCCGGCAATCCGGGAGGGTGTGCGCATTCTGCTGGAGGGAGAGGGGTATCACGTGGAGGAAGCGGAAAACGGCAGGATGGGGCTGGAAAAACTGACGGAGAATACTCATCTTGTAATACTGGACATTATGATGCCGGGAATCTCCGGAATCAGGACCTGTGAGGAAATCCGCAAGGTATCGAATGTGCCGGTGCTGTTTCTGACGGCAAAAGAGCAGGAATCCGATAAGGTAATCGGTCTGACGGCGGGCGGGGACGATTATCTGGTAAAGCCGTTTTCCTATGCGGAGCTGCTTGCCAGGGTAAAGGCGCTGCTGCGCAGGCGCAACGTTTACGACAAAGCAGCACAGGAGGAAAAGAGCAATCTGCCCGAATGGCTGGGGAAGGGGGACATCCGTATCTGCACCATACAGAACAGTGTGTTTGTGCGGGGAGAGGAAGTGAATCTCACAGAACTGGAATACCGGCTGCTGCTTCTTTTCATGGAATATCCGCAGAAAATATTTTCCGCGCGCAATCTCTATGAGAGCGCATGGGAGGAGCCGTTTGACCTCGGCTCTGCAAACACAGTGATGGTGCATATCCGCAGGCTCAGAAAAAAGGTGGAGGAGGATGCGCAGAATCCGAAGCTTATCGAAACCGTATGGGGAAAGGGATACCGCCTTGGCAGATAAAGTACGTGCGGAAAGAGATACCGCTCTGGCAGATAAAATACATGGGGAAAGGGATACCGCCCTGGCAGATAAAATACGTGTGAAAAGGGGTACTGCTCTGACAGACAGATTTCGTGCGGAAAGCCTGACAGGAAAGATGGTAACGCGCCTGTTGCGTGGGCTGGGCGTTGGTCTGTTTGTTTTTGTTGTGCTCTATTTTGGGAGCGTGAATATTCTGCAGTATGATACGCAGTGGAGCTTTCTGCTCTATCATGAGGAGGAGAAAGGGCTGGAAGCGCTCCAGATTTATGCAGACAGGAATCACCTGGCGGCGACAGATGCTGCCAAAATCCGGAAATGGGCAGAAGAAAACGGGTTTGCGGAACTGAAAGTTTACCGTGAGGATGAAATTTTATTTGACAGCAAAGTAAAGGACAGGGACAGCCGCGGCACGGAGGAAGGGTCAGGCGTCTGGGCGAGCGGCATAAGCCAGTATGCAAGAAAATATACGGAGGTCGTTCACTTTGCAGATGGAGACGCTTTTGTTTATCTGTATAGCGGTCTGGCAGAAAAGTACTTTCACTTCATCTTTGGTATCACGGTGATGCTTGGCTTTGCAGCCTGTCTGGGTGTCTTTATCCAGGGAATGCAGGAGGATGTGCGGTATATCCAGTGTCTGCAGCGCGAGGTGGCGGTAATCAGCCTGGGAAATCTGGAGGAGAAGGTGACGATACAGGGAGAGGATGAGCTGGCGCAGCTCGCACGCGGACTGGACAGTATGCGGCAGGAGTTAAAGGAGCATGAGCAGACAGAGAAGGAGCTGCGCGCGGCGCAGGAAAAGCTGGTGGTCGGCATGTCGCATGACCTGCGCACGCCGCTGACAGGGCTGCTGACGTATATGGAGATTTTAAGAAAGCAGGAGCGGGAGGGAAATGTCAGCGGGGAATACATTGAGAAAGCGTACAGCCGCATCCTGCAGATAAAATCGATGTCTGACCGGATGTTTGAATTCTTTTTTATTGATTCCCAGAAAGAGACAGAGCTGGAGCCGCCGGAGGATATCCGCAGCGTGCTGGGGGATTACCTCTCGGAGCTGTGCGCCCTTTTAGCGGACGACGGCTTTTCGGTAAACGCGGACGGGCTGGAGTGGAGAAATGTCCGTATACGGGTAAATACCGATTATATGGGGCGTATCCTGAACAACATCATTTCCAATATCGAAAAATACGGCGACCGGGAGCGCGCGGTGCAGATAGAGCTTACCTGCGGGGCGGACCAGGTGGAGGTTCTTATCGCAAACGGAAGAGCCATGCCGGACAGCTACGTTGCCGGAACCGGCATTGGTGTGAAAAACGTCTCTATGATGATGGAAAAAATGGGCGGCTCCGCCAGGGTCGGAATCCTGGAGGATACCTACTGGATAGAACTGTGGTTTCCAATATGTGAAGATACAACAAAATCCCACCGCTGCTGATGCAGAGATGGGATTTTTCCTGTGCCACAGTAAAAATTCCCCCTGCATAGCAGGGGGTAAATCTTTAGACAGAAATCAACCAGTCAATCAGGTTGATGGATTTTATACCATTATAGGAAGAATCCATTCCGGTATTCAGGGAAAGAACGATTTTTTCGTAGTTATCGCTGATTTTCTGGAGTGGTGCTAATTCCCGCCTGCGAACGTCTTCACTGGTCATTGCTTCCGTGACCTGAACATAAAGTTTGTCGTCTGCCTTTGTTGCGATAAAATCAACTTCGGAATTATCTACCTTACCGATAGAAACATCATATCCCCGACGAAGCAGTTCAAAGTAAACAACATTCTCTATCGCATGACCGCTATCACGGTCTCTGAATCCAAGCAGATAGTTCCTGAGTCCAATATCAACAATGTAGTATTTCCCAAGGGTACGTAAGAATTCCTTTCCTTTGATATCGAATCTTTTGACATCATAGAAGAAATATGCCTCCAGCAGTGCATTTACATAAGCCTGTACAGTGTGAGCACTTGGGGTTCCTTTTCGCCTCCCGTCTTCAAGAAGTCCTTCATTCACCAGGGTGTTGCCGATAGAAGAAACAGAAATGTTGCTTCCGATGTTATCAGCAAGGAACATGGTAATCTTTTTCAAAAGAACAGGGTCGGTGATTCTCTTTTGACCTCTGCGATTTTCGCGTTCGAGAATATCTCTCATAATAACGGTAGAGTAGATGCCCTCCAGCAGCACCAGTGCTTTTTCCTGATCTAAGCCTATGTCAGCAATGCCCGGCATTCCGCCAAACCGCATATATGCATCAAAAACCTCATGGAGTTCATAATAATTTCCCATTTTATCAATAGCTTGTTTGCGTGTATTGCCCCAGGCACTTTTCGTTTCTCTTATTTCAAAATCGTGGAATGATAAAAATTCAGAGAAAGACAAAGGCAGCATCTTTATTTCTACGCATCTGCCAGATAAATAGGTGGCATATTCGGAGGAGAGCATGTAGGCATTTGAACCCGTGACATAAATATCGCAATTAAAATCAACACGGAAAGAGTTCACAGCATCCTCCCAGTCAGGAACACGCTGAACCTCATCGAAGAAGAGGTACATTCTTTTATCTGGTATGATATGCTGCCTGACATATTCGTAGAAAGAATCGCTATTCATATTCTTATAAGCGTGTGATTCAAAATTCATTTCAAGAATCTGGTCGTCAGTAACTCCATTTTCCTTTAGGTGAATGGTCATTAGTTTCAGCAGGCTGGATTTGCCACATCTGCGGATTCCGGTAACAACCTTCACTGGCTCGGTGTCCTGAAATGCTATAATCTTATTTAGGTATAAATCTCTTTTTTTGAGTTTATGAGTATCAATCATTTGCCATACCTCCTTGTGATAAGAGTATAGCATAAACTTATGAAAAAATCAAGTTTGTGCACTGAAATGCAAAAACTTGATTTATCTGTTGCTATCCTTTGGAACCGACCGGGGCGCCGCCGCCCATGACATTTCCGTTTTTGTCGATGATGCGCCCCTGGGAATCGACGTGTCCGCCCTCCGGCACAGCCCAGCCGCCGTCTTTTGAAAAGGTTTCTCCGCTGGGAGTGGCAATATTTCCGTTGCTGTCAACACGGGAACCCTTTGGCGGAACAAAGCCCTGCCCGGCGACATCTTCCACGCTGTCTGACGAATCCTTTGCAGCAGTGGCAGAAACATTTTCTGTTTCTTCTGCCTTTGTCCGGCTTTCCGTCTGTGTGCTGAGTTCTGTTTCCGTCTGCGTGGCGGGAGCTTCATTTGCACAGCCGGTCATCCCGGCAAGCAAAACCGCTATACAGATTCCTGCAAATCTTCTCTTCTTCATTTTCACGTCCTCCTTCAATTCGTTTCCGCAAGATTTCCCGCACCCTACCCTGAAGCACGGGAGAGGTTTGTCTTTATTGTATCACGGGAAAAGCTTAATATTAGCTTACAAATTCTTAATAATCATGAATATTGGGGCGCGATTCGGGTTGTTTTTCATTAAAAATTTTATTGACAATTTTTGAATTATCCGGGTATAATAAAAACAAGAAAACAGTTTGTTTTCGGTATGCACAGTCTCCGTGAATGACGGGACTATAATTTCGAATATCATTCAACAGTATGTTTTGACTCCGGGAGCGACGGGTCATAAATTTCGAATATCGCTCAATTGTATGTCTGGTCTCCGCAGATGACGGGACTATAATTTCGAATATCATCTAATTGTATGAAATAACAATAACTCCACTTTCGTGGAGTTATTGTTATATTGGAGGATGAAAAGCAACATATGATAAAACTGGTCAAGGTGAAACAAGAATTTTATGATTTATGTAATAAATATTCAGTAGCGGATGAACTGTTATTTAATGAAAAGGGTAGGCCATGTGTTTTGCTTATTCGTTTGCGATATAAAGGAAATCTGGGAACCTTTGTTGTTCCATTGAGGTCTAATATATCCCCGTCAGTGCCAAAGAAAGACTATTTTCCTCTGCCGCCCAATAAGAAAACAAAACCGAAATATCGTCATGGAGTTCATTATATAAAATTGTTTCCAGTGAGTAAGAAGTACATTGATACATATCCTGTCGGCGGAGATGCTTATTATTCTGCTGTTTTGAATATATTAACTAAAAATGAACGCAGAATTGTTATGGCGTGTCAGGACTATCTGAGACAGTGTGAAAATGGCAACAAACATATGATGACGCCGGATATAGATGGCATTTTAGCTGTTTTGGACATGTATTAAGGTGATACGGGAAATGAACAGGCGGAATCGAAGAATGTATCAGATAGCAAAGCGGCAGAGAACAAAATCTCTGTCGTTTTTTGTTGGAAACTTCTTGACAATTATATCGGACTTCGATATACTATATATAGAACCTCGATATATCGAAGTGAAATAGTGAGGATGTATATGGATAGTAAAATCAAACGAATTTATGTACCGATGACGGAAAGCGGTTTTTATATTTTGTTCTGTCTCCAGCAGCCGCAGCATGGTTACGGAATCAGCCAGCAGGTCAGGCAGATGACAGACGGAGAGTTGATCATCAGTGCGGGTACGATGTACGGAACGCTTTCGAAAATGGAAAAAGACGGGCTGATTGCCTTTCAAAGGGAAGAAGAAAAAAGAAAAATTTATCAGATTACAGAGCTTGGAAAAGAAATCTTAAATCTTGAACTGAAACGTATAGAACGTTTGTATAAAAATAGCAAAGGAGAGGGAGTAAATGAATAACAGAAAAACGGTTATACGCTTTTTTACCATCGCGGATTACGAGGAGGAAGAAGCCTGGCTGCATGAGCAGCATAAAAACGGATGGAAACTATCGAAAATGATTCCGCCGTGCTTCTATATTTTCGAGCAGTGCACGCCGGAAAATGTGGCGTATCGGCTGGACTATAAAAATAACACAGAAAACAGTCACTATTTTCAGATGTTCCGGGATTATGGCTGGGAATATATCGGGCGATGCGTTGGATGGCTATATTTCCGGAAACCGTTATCAGAAACAAATTCCGAACAGGATGGAGAAATTTTCTCCGACAACGAATCAAGAGTGGAATTGATCAATCATGTAATGAAAACCCGGCTGCTTCCGCTTATGATAATCTTCCTCTGCTGTGTGTTTCCGAATTTTATCAAAAGCATGGAGACCAGCGATTCCCTTGCAAGCGTGTTCACAGTGCTGTTTGCTGTTCTGACGCTGCTATATCTTTATCTGTTTGTTTATTGCGGTCTGAAACTGCGAAAACTGAGAGAAAAATACAGAAATGACTGAAACACTTGCTTCTAGAAAGACCGTCGTTATTGTTCACGCCAGCCTCAAAACACCTGCTGTTTGAGGCGTGAGAATGTGATTCAAGCGTGAGCAAATCCCATTCGCGAAGCGAATTTTAAATGGATTTGCGAAGGTTACTGGAACGGAGTGAACAGTAACAGACCGTCACCCCGCCGGGCGACGGCTTTTCATTTCTGCTTGCATTTTTTTGCGGGATGTTGTTATAATGCATAAGGAAATAAACTGGAAATGATTTAAATAAAGGATAGAGTGATTTATGGCAAAAAAGACATATGACGCGGCGAGTATATCCGTGCTGGAGGGACTGGAGGCGGTCCGCAAGCGGCCGGGCATGTATATCGGCAGCGTTTCCAGAAAGGGATTGAACCATCTGGTTTATGAGATTGTAGATAATGCGGTGGATGAGCATCTGGCAGGCTATTGCAGTCAGATTGAGGTATATCTGGAAAAGGACGGTTCCGCAACGGTGAACGATGACGGGCGCGGCGTGCCGGTGGATATGCATGAAAAGGGCGTCCCGGCGGAGCGGCTGGTGTTCACGACGCTGCATGCGGGCGGAAAATTTGATAATGACAGCTACAAAACCAGCGGCGGTCTGCACGGAGTCGGCTCTTCGGTGGTAAACGCGCTTTCCACGTATCTGGACGTGCAGGTGAGCCTCGGCGGACAGATCCACCACGACCGCTTCGAGCGGGGCGTGCCGGTGGTGGAACTGGAGAAGGGCTTGCTTCCGGTGATCGGGAAGACGAAAAGAACCGGTACCTGCATCAATTTTCTGCCGGATCCGGAAATTTTTGAAAAGACACAGTTTGCGGCGGAGGAGATCAAGAGCCGCCTGCACGAGACGGCATACTTAAACCCGGCGTTGACGATCATTTTTGAAGACCGGCGGGGTGAGACGGTCGAGCATCTGGAATATCATGAGCCGGATGGCATCGTGGGCTTTGTAAAGGATTTAAACCGCAACAAGGAGACGGTACAGGAGCCGCCGGTGTACCTGAAGGGCGAGCTGGACGGCATCACGGTGGAGTGTGCGTTCCAGTATGTGAACGAATTTCATGAAAACGTGCTTGGCTTCTGCAACAACATTTACAACGCGGAGGGCGGCACGCATCTGACGGGCTTTAAGACGGCATTTACTGCGATCATGAACACCTACGCCAGAGAGCTTGGCATTTTAAAAGAAAAGGATGCCAATTTTACCGGCGCGGATATCCGCAACGGCATGACGGCGGTGGTGTCTGTGAAGCATCCGGCGCCGCGCTTTGAGGGGCAGACAAAGACGAAGCTTGACAACCAGGACGCGGCGAAGGCGGTCGCCAAGGTGGTCGGCGACGAGGCGGTGCTGTATTTCGACCGCAATCTGGAAACTTTAAAAAAGGTGCTGTCCTGCGCGGAGCGGGCGGCAAAAATACGAAAGACCGAGGAGAAGGCAAAGACGAACCTTCTGACGAAGCAGAAGTATTCCTTCGATTCCAACGGCAAGCTGGCAAACTGCGAGAGCAGAAGACCGGAGCTGTGCGAGATTTTTATCGTAGAGGGAGATTCTGCGGGCGGCTCCGCAAAGATGGCGCGCAACCGTAACTTCCAGGCAATCATGCCCATCCGCGGAAAAATCCTCAACGTGGAGAAGGCAAGCATCGACAAGGTGCTGGCGAACGCGGAGATTAAGACAATGATCAACGCTTTTGGCTGCGGATTTTCAGAAGGCTATGGAAATGACTTCGATATCTCGAAGCTGCGTTACGACAAAATTATCATTATGGCGGATGCCGACGTGGATGGCGCGCATATCAGCACGCTGCTTTTGACATTGTTCTACCGCTTTATGCCGGAGCTGATCTACGAGGGGCACATCTATATTGCAATGCCGCCGCTCTACAAAGCGATGCCGTCGCGCGGACCGGAGGAATATCTGTACGACGACAAGGCGCTGGAAAAATACCGGAAGACACATAAAAACTTTACGCTGCAGCGCTACAAGGGTCTCGGAGAGATGGATGCGCAGCAGCTCTGGGAGACGACGCTCAATCCGGAAACGCGTGTACTCAAGCGCGTAGAGATCGAAGATGCGCGCATGGCATCCAGCGTCACGGAAATGCTGATGGGCACCGAAGTGCCGCCGCGCAAGGCGTTCATTTATGAGCACGCAAAGGACGCCGAGCTGGATATATAAGCTCTTCCAGGCGGAGGAGGCGTTTTAGGCGGCGGGGTGGTAAGATGCGTCTGGCGTCTGGGAAAATGAGCGGCGCCGGGCAGCAAAAAGACATTCCGGGACATATCGGTGAGTGGATTCCGGAAAAAGCGGCTTCTCGCAAAAAAAGGAAATTTGAGGTAATATGAGGTAATAGAAATATATGGAAAACACACAGCAGCAGATCATCCGGACAGAGTATTCGGAGATCATGCAAAAATCTTATATTGATTATGCGATGAGCGTCATCGTGGCACGTGCGCTTCCGGATGTGCGCGACGGGCTGAAGCCGGTACAGCGCCGGACGCTCTACGACATGTATGAGCTGGGTATCCGCTACGACCGCCCGTACCGCAAATGCGCGCGTATCGTCGGCGATACGATGGGTAAATATCATCCGCACGGCGACAGCTCCATCTATGAGGCGCTTGTCGTTATGGCGCAGGATTTCAAGAAAGGACTTCCTCTGGTGGACGGTCACGGCAATTTCGGCTCCATCGAAGGGGACGGCGCCGCGGCGATGCGTTACACGGAGGCGCGTCTGCAAAAAGTCACGCAGGAGGCATTTCTTGCCGACCTTGATAAAAACGTGGTTCCGTTCGTTCCAAACTTTGACGAGACGGAAAAAGAGCCGGAGGTGCTTCCGGTGCGCCTGCCAAACCTTCTGATCAACGGTGCGGACGGTATCGCGGTCGGTATGGTGACGAGCATTCCGCCGCACAATCTCGGTGAGGTGATCGATGCGGTCATTGCCACTATTAAAAACAGCGACATCACGACGGAAGAGCTGATGCAGTACATTCAGGGGCCGGATTTTCCCACCGGAGGCATCGTGGTCAACAAGGACGAACTGCCGGACATTTACAAGACCGGCACGGGCAAAATCCGCATCCGCGGCAAGGTGGAGGTGGAGAAGGGAAAGAACGGAAAAGAAAATCTTGTCATCAGCGAAATTCCCTATACCATGATCGGCGCCAACATCGGCAAATTTTTAAACGACGTGGCTGCTCTGGTGGAGACGAAAAAGACGACCGATATCGTTGATATCTCCAATCAGTCGTCGAAGGACGGCATCCGCATTGTGCTGGAGCTGCGCAAAAACGCCGACACGAATAATCTGATAAATATGCTTTACAAAAAGACGCGCCTGGAGGATACCTTTGGCGTAAATATGCTGGCGGTGTCGGACGGCAGACCGGAAACGCTCAGTCTGAAAAAAATCATTGAGCATCACATCGATTTCCAGTTTGAGGTGAACACGCGCAAGTATCAGACGCTGCTGGAGAAGGAGCAGGCAAAGCGGGAAATCCAGGAGGGGCTGATAAAAGCCTGCGACGTTATCGACCTGATTATCGAGATCCTGCGCGGCAGCAAGAGCCGCGAGCAGGCGAAAGAATGTCTGGTAAACGGCGTTACCGAGGGTATCAAGTTTAAATCGCGCACCTCGAAAAAGCAGGCGGAGCAGCTTCGTTTTACCGACGCGCAGGCGACGGCGATTCTGGAGATGCGGCTCTACAAGCTGATCGGGCTGGAGATCGCCGCGCTGCAGAAGGAACACGACGAGACGGTAAAGAATATTGCCCGCTACGAGGATCTTTTAAATAATTACGGCTCCATGGCGAAGCAGATCGTGAAGGAGCTGCAGAGCTTTAAGAAGGAGTACGCCGTACCGCGCAAAACGGTGGTTGAGAACGGCGAGGAGGCTGTCTATGAGGAAAAGAAGATCGAGGAGATGGAGGTCGTCTTTCTGATGGACCGCTTCGGCTACGCGCGCACTGTGGATGCGGCGACCTACGAGCGGAACAAAGAGACGGCGGACGCGGAAAACCGCTATGTGATCTCCTGCATGAATACCGATAAGATCTGTCTGTTTACGGATATGGGCAGCCAGCATCTCATCAAGGTGCTCGATGTGCCCTTCGGAAAATTCCGCGATAAAGGCAAGCCGATCGATAATTTCTGTAATTACAGCAGCGCGCAGGAGACGATCGTCTATGCGGAGAGCCTGCAGCGCGTGAAGATGTCTTTGCTAATTTTCGGAACTGCGCAGGGCATGGTGAAGCAGGTGGAGGGCAGCGAGTTTGATGTGGCAAAGCGCACGATCGCGGCGACGAAGCTGCAGGAGGGCGACAAGGTGATCTGCGTACACCGGATGGACGAGGCGGAGACGGCGGTATTTAAGACAGAGCGCGATATCTGTCTGCGCATCCAGATCGGCGATATTCCTTTAAAGAAAAAGGGCGCGATCGGCGTACGCGGCATCCGCTTAAATGAGGGCGACCGCGTGGAGGCAATGTATTATCCGAACGGCGAAAAGGATAAAACCATTCTCTATAAAGAAAAGGAAGTCCGGCTGGACAGGCTGAAGGTCGCCGGGCGCGACACCAAAGGCACGAAGCTGCGCGGATAGCAGCTCGCAGGCGGTAAAAAATATGGAAAAATCGTGTAAGATTAAGGAAAACTTGAAAAAAACACTTGTTTTTCCGGATAAGCGTGCTATAATGAGGATGATAAGAATATGTTACTAGAGTGTGAGCGGGTTGAAAAACCCGCTCAATCTTATGTTGCCGGGCGTGTCGGAGAAAAAAGACGGCGGACACAAAAGACGGCATATCTGGAGGAATGCGGGGCGTATGACAAAAAAAGAAATGTATGAACAGAAAACGGAAGCGATACTGCAGCCGATCGTGGATGCGAACGGATTTGAGCTGGTAGACGTGGAGTATGTGAAGGAGGGCGGAAGCTGGTACCTGCGCGCGTACATCGATAAGCCGGGCGGCATCACGGTGGACGACTGCGAGCTGGTGAGCCGGGCGGCGAACGATATTCTGGATGAGCAGGACTTTGTTGAGGAATCCTATATCTTTGAGGTAAGCTCTCCGGGACTTGGGCGGCCACTCAAAAAAGAGAAGGATTTTGTGCGCAGCATTGGGGAAGAAGTGGAGATCCGCACGTTCCGCGCGATAGAACGACAGAAGGAATTTTACGGCATTTTAAAAGCCTTTGATAAAGAAACCGTCACGATCATGATGGAAGATGAAAGTGAAATGCAGATTGCGAGAGCTGATATTGCGCTGATAAGACTGGCTTTCGATTTTTAAGGAGGAAAAGGGAAAATGAATAACGAATTAATGGAAGCACTGGACGTTCTGGAGAAGGAGAAAAACATCAGTAAGACGGTCCTGCTGGAGGCGATCGAGCAGTCGCTGATCCAGGCGTGCAAAAACCATTTTGGCAAGGCGGACAATGTGAAGGTGGATATCGACCCGAACACCTGTGAGTTCTCCGTCCATGCGGAGAAAACCGTTGTGGAAGAGGTGGAGGATCCGGTGATGGAGATCAGACGCAAAGATGAAGGATTCCCGCTACGAGGTGGGCGATGTGGTAAATGTGGAGATCAAATCGAAGGAGTTCGGACGCATCGCAACACAGAATGCGAAAAATGTAATCCTCCAGAAGATCCGTGAGGAGGAGCGCAAGGTGCTGTACAACGAATATTACAGCAAGGAGCGCGAGGTAGTGACCGGCATCGTGCAGCGCTATCTTGGAAGAAATGTCAGCATCAATCTCGGCAAGGGAGATGCGGTTTTAAATGAAAATGAGATGGTGAAGGGCGAGACCTTCTACCCGACCGAGCGCGTGAAGGTTTACGTGCTGGAGGTAAAGGACACGCCGAAGGGACCGAAGGTACTCGTTTCCCGCACACATCCGGAGCTGGTGAAGCGGCTGTTTGAAAACGAGGTGACGGAGGTGCGCGACGGCACCGTTGAGATCAAGTGCATTGCAAGAGAGGCAGGCAACCGCACGAAGATGGCGGTCTGGTCGAACGACCCGGATGTCGATGCGGTGGGCGCATGTGTCGGCATTAACGGCTCC
>OKWJ01001310.1_pt1 | contig 18932 bp, 14 predicted proteins | sample 1607121 | NCBI WGS metagenome assembly OKWJ01 (sample SAMN04414080, study PRJEB24778) | human gut metagenome | material: faecal | host: Homo sapiens | reverse complement strand
ATTTGGCGGTGCTGTGTGCCGGTGGCACACGTTTAGCACCGACCGAAGTGAAACGCAGACCTGCCGCGAGGGGCGCTGTGTGCCGGTGGCACACGTTTAGCGCCGACCGTAGCGAAGCGTAGACCAGATACCCCGCAACTCTGCTTCCCTGCAAGCTTGCTGCGGGGTATTTGACTAAAAACGTGAGGATCTATAAGATCCCCACGCCCTCCAGCAATATTTTCAGACCGATCAGCACCAGAATGACGCCGCCGGCAATTTCTGCTTTTGATTTGTATTTTGCGCCGAAGACGCTGCCGATTTTGACACCGGCACCCGAACAGACGAAGGTGGTGGCGCCGATCAGACAGACCGCAGGAAGGATGGAAACTTCGAGAAACGCAAAGGTTACTCCGACTGCAAGTGCGTCGATGCTGGTAGCGATTGCCAGTATAAACATGGATTTTACATCCATCGAGCAGTCCATGCTTTCTTCCTCGCCGAACGCTTCCCGTATCATTTTTCCGCCAATAAAGAGCAGCAGGACGAAAGCAATCCAGTGGTCAAACTGTGTGATCATATCGGCGAAGGATCTGCCGAGAAAATAGCCGATCAGCGGCATCAATGCCTGGAATCCGCCGAACCATGCTCCGGCGATACACATATGCTTCGGCGTTACATTTTTCAGACTAAGACCCTTACAGATAGAGACTGCGAATGCATCCATGGAAAGTCCCAACGCTAATAAAAAGATTTCTGCAAAACTCATAAAATTTCCTCCCTGGTAATGTGTATGACTCCGCGAGTCGAGCAGAAAAGGCACTGGGGCTGCAAAGAGGGCCATGCGATGAAGGATGTCCCGGACTTAGCGGACCGGGTGACAGTATAGCTTGCGCGCAGCAGCTGTCGATAAAAAAAGACTCACGGACAGCAGACGCTGTCCATGAGTCTCGTCATTTAAGATAACACCGGGCGCTTAGCACCATTCTGTCGATGATTATCACATATTCTCTATGCCGACTACTCCCTCGTGGAGATTATCTCAAAGTATATCATGTGGAAAGACCTTTGGCAAGCATTATTTTCCGGTTAGTTTAGGCTTTTTTCAGGCTTTTTTTCAGGCTTTTTTTCAGCTTTTTTTCAGATCTTTTTAGAGCTCTTTCAGTGCATTTACAATTTCCTCTACCGCCTGCTGGACGGTTCGGCCGCCCACATAGACAGTGCGGTGGGCATACTGTTCATAGAGCGGCACACGCTCCTTGTAAAGGTCGAGCAGAGTCTGTCCGGATTTTAGGACGACGCCGCGTTTGTTTAAATCTCCGAGGCGCTTTTGGAGCGTTCGATAGTTTACCTTCAGATAAACAACGGTGCTGATGCTGCGCAGATGTTCCATTGCCTTCGGACCATAGATCACGCTTCCTCCGGTAGCAATGACAGAATGTGTGACATCTATCTGGCTGTTGACGCGTTCTTCGATCGCATTGAAGCCGTCGATCCCTTCGTCGCGCATGATCTGCCAGAGCAGCTTTCCTTCTTCCTTCTGGATCAGAAGATCGGAATCTATAAAATCATAGCCGAGCACCTTGGCAAGGACGATGCCGACCGTGCTTTTTCCGGCACCGGGCATTCCGATTAATGTGATATTTTCCATATGTTTCTCCTTTATGTGATTTAAATAATTCAACGAAAAAATATGTTGCGTGGTGCATTTGTGGAATGCATTCAGTATAAAAGAAGATAATAAAAAATACAAGACAAATGTGTAGTAATAAAATGTCGCGGATATTGATATGCCAGATTGAGATGCCACATAAAAAACTGATGCGTAAACACCGGATTTGAGATATAATAGACGCAATGGAAAAGAAAGGAGCTAAAATGCAGCATGAAATTTAAGGATATGCCCTACAAACGGGTGGAAATGGACGAAGTACGCCGAGAATATCAGCAGCTTATGGATGAGATGAAGCGGGCGAAAAGCGGCGAGGAGCAGTTCGAGGTGCATAAAAAATATTACGCGCTGAGCAACCGCGTATCCACGCAGATGACGCTGGCGCACATCCGCTTTGATGTGGATCTGACGGATGAATTCTATGCGGCGGAGCACGAATATTATGATAAGATCGAACCGGAAATGCAGAATCTGACACAGGAGTACCAGAAGCTTCTGTACAGTTCTCCCTACCGCGCTTATCTGGAGGAGAAGATCGGCAAGGTCGCTTTCAAAAATATGGAGCTGTCCATGAAGGCTTTTGATGAAAAGCTGATTCCGCTGATGCAGGAAGAGAATGAGCTGAAAACAAAATACAACAAATTGATTGCCACGGCAAAGATTGAGTGGGAGGGTGAGGAGCTGAACCTCTCTCTGATGCGCCCGTATCTTTCTCACGCTGACCGTGAGGTGCGTAAAAAAGCCTGGGAAAAATACAGTGCTTATTTTGAGAGCGTGGAGGACCAGCTTGATACCATCTACGATCAGCTTGTGAAAAACCGCACGGAGCAGGCAAGGCAGATGGGTTACAAAAACTATGTGGAACTCGGCTATTACTGTATGACGCGCAACTCTTATGGTCAGGAGGAGGTGGAAAAATTCCGCTCTCAGATCAAGAAATATTTTGTGCCGCTGGCGGAGAAGCTGCACGACAGGCGCAGACAGAGACTGGGACTGGAGAAGCTTTCCTATATTGACGAGCAGGTTTATTTTGCGGACGGAAATCCGGCGCCGAACATGGATCCGGAGGGTATCTTAAAGGCAGGACAGCAGATGTACGCGGAAATGTCAAAGGAGACGAAAGAATTTTTTGATTTCATGATGGAGAACGAGCTGTTTGATGTGCTCGGACGCAAGACGAAGCGCGCGGGCGGTTATATGACGTATCTGCCGGATTACAATGCGCCGTTTATTTTCGCAAACTTCAACGGGACCAGCGGCGACCTTGATGTGATCACACATGAATGCGGACATGCTTTTCAGGGGTATATTTCCGGTAAGGATCCGATCCAGGAGCACCGTGATATCACAATGGAGACGGCTGAGATCCACTCTATGTCGATGGAATTTTTTGCGGATAAATGGATGGAGCTGTTTTTCCAGGATCGCGCGGAGGACTATCGCACAATGCACGGGGAGGACGGTGTGATCTTTATTCCGTACGGCTGTATGGTGGATGAATTTCAGCATATTGTTTATGAGAACCCGGATATGACGCCGCAGGAGCGTAAAGAGGAATGGAGCAGACTGGAAAAGGTGTACAAGCCGCATCTTGATTACGGTGATAATAAATATTTCGGAAATGGCGGCTTCTGGCAGAAGCAGCAGCACATTTTCAACTATCCGTTCTATTATATTGATTATGTGCTGGCGCAGACCAGTGCGTACATGTATAAGATCTGGATGAGCGAAAACCGCGAGGCAGCCTGGGAGAGCTACCTGAAGCTCTGTCGTCTTTCTGCAAGCAGATTTTATGACGAGATGCTCAAAGAAGTGGGACTGGAAGTGCCGTATGAGGAAGGCTGCATCCAGCGGATGGCAGAGAAGCTGGAAGTCCTGCTTGAGGTGTAGAAGGGAGCCTGCAGTGAAATTTTGCGGGCCGCGAAGAAGCAGAAGGCGGACGGCGGAGGAAATCCCAGGAATACAGAGGAAACATCAGGAATGCAGAGGCGTAAATATGCGTGCCTGTTCGCCGGTTGGGGGATGATGCGTGGAAGGTGTGCGGGGCAACCCCAATATGGTGAAGGTGAGCCAAGGGATAACTTGCGAATATAAAGGGAGAAAGACAATGGCAAAATTATATTTCCGTCACGGGGCGATGGGAAGCTCAAAGACGGCAAACGCGTTGATGGTAGCATACAATTATTATGAGCGTGGAAAAGAGGCGCTGCTGGTGAAACCTAAGATCGACACCAGAGATATCGGCGTGGTCCGCAGCCGCATGGGGCTGGAGCAGAAGTGTATTTACGTGGAAGATCTGCTTGCGATGAGTGATGAGGAAATCAGCCGATACGACTGTGTGATCGTGGATGAGGCGCAATTCTGCCAAAAATCGGATATTGAATTTTTCGTGCATATCGTAGATGAATTGAACATTCCGGTAATCTGCTATGGATTGCGGACAGATTTTCGCCGCGAGCTGTTTGAAGGCAGTATGTGGCTGCTGGCATGGGCGGATGTGATCGAGGAGCTGAAAACGGTCTGCTGGTGCGGCCAGGGCGCGACCTGCAATACCCGCTTTGATGAGGACGGGAAGATCATCCGCAGCGGAGAGCAGGTCGTGATGGGAGGCAATGACAGCTACACAGCGCTCTGCCGCAAGCACTACAAAGAAGGAAACCTCGGACCGCATAAGCGCGTACAGGTACGCCCGTAAGCCGGCACGTGCAGCTATCCTGCACGTAATGAACCGGCAACGTTTAGCGCTAATCAATCCCGTTTAATTCCTGATAAAGCCGCTTCGCATAGCTGTCGGTCATGCCGCAGATGTGATCGGTGATCAGCATCAGCCGCAGGTAAAGCTTTTCCTGGGCAGATTTGCCCTCCGCCTGCCTGCGGTAGACGGATTTGTAGTTTTCGGAGACCAGCGTCATCAGCTTTTCCTGCACGTCCGTCAGTCGGTGGCCGGTGTCGTAGTTGATCACCGCCGACACGAATTTATCCAGCAGGTACTGCAGCACGGTGGCAGCTGCAAGCTCCGTCTTGAAGATCGGACGCGACACGAACACGTAGCGGTAGGCGATGTCGCCGAGACGGTCATGCAGCGCACTGCCGTGGCTGCGGCTGAACAGGTCGGTTGGAAAGCTTCCTTCCATGATAGCGCGGTAGTTTTTCGTAAAGCCATAGGTGGCGCAGGCGATCAGAAAGCCCTGCACATTGACGATCCAGTTGGACACGGCGTAGCCTTCGGGATCGGCAACGCCGCGCTTTATGCCGCTGTCGTATTTTCGTTCCAGACGATTCACCATCTCCAGATAGGTGTTCTGCTCCTGGGGCAGCATACGCGTCAGCACATCCTCCGAGCGAAGCTCTTCCAGAAGCAGCCGGTAGCTGATAAAGCCCTTCCGGTAGGCGTCCTCGATGTCGGCGGTCAGATAGGCGATGTCGTCCGCCGCTTCCAGAATATAGCACAGCGGATGACGGCAGCCGTTCGTGCCGGTAGCAGTCTGGATCTTTTCAAAAATATCGCGGTCGGCGTAAAAATAGCCCAGCTTTTTATCCTTGATGTTTCCGCTTTTTCTGTTGATTTCAAGCGAAGAAACCGGATATTTGATAATCGTGTTCAGCAGGGCATAGGTGAGATTCATGCCGTTTTCATCCACCAGAAAATGAAGCTTCGTCACCAGGCGCAGAGCCTGGGCGTTGCCTTCAAAATTATAGAAATCGGCGAGCATCTGCGGGGAGAGCACTTCGGAAAGCGGTTTGCCCTCGAAGGTCAGCCGCGGCAGGTTTTCCCGAAACCAGTCCCGGATCGTCGTCTCGCCGAAATGTCCGAACGGCGGATTTCCGATGTCGTGGATCAGCCCGGCGCACTGTACGATGCTGCACACATCAGACTGCATCTGGAGGTCAAAATGTCCATCCCGCTGATTGCGGATGATATATTGCGAAATGTTCTGTCCGAGCGAGCGCGCGATAGAGGACACTTCCAGCGAGTGTGTCAGCCTGGTGCGGATAAAATCGCTCTTATCCAGCGGAAAAACCTGCGTCTTATCCTGCAGGCGCCGGAACGACGCGCTGCCGATAATGCGGTGGTAATCCTTTTCAAATTCACTTCTTAAGTCCGTTGAGGTCGCAGCGCTCATATAGCTGCGGATACGGTCCGGACAAAGCAGAGTATTCCAGTTCATAGTAAGATCCCGCTGCGGGAATGCCGCAGAGCCTTTCTGAATGTTTTGGAAATAGTTTAACACAGAAAGCTTTAAATGGGAAGCACTCCGTTTCGGTAGCGCTTTGCAGTAATATCGCTGACAAGTGCATTTTCACCGATTGCCTGGCACCATATTTTTACGGGCGCATCCCGGAGCCACTCTCCGAGCACTAATGCGGTATCGGGAGTACCGCCGCCGACTGTGGGCGCGGGATTATCGGAAAGATAAATCCTTCCCATCACATGGTTTCCGGCATAGACGGTCAGCTTCACATTTTTTCCGGAGAAAAACAGCTTCAGTTCATCGCCGGTGTCTGCTTTTGCCCATAATTCAATCATCCGGTTTTCACAGGTGTTCAGCTTCAGCGGCAGATGATCAGCAAGGGCGTCCCCCTGGACGGGAACAATTTTGCTGAAAGTACAATTTTTCACTTTTTTACCGGCGAAAAGCGTTACCTTACCGATTTCATCCGTGTAATATTGCCGAAAAACGTACAGCGTAAGCTCTAAATCTCCCTGTCCGGCGTAATCCGACAAATCTACGTACGGATCATCCTTTACGACAGAAGCGATTTTTCGATTGTTGATGTAGACCGTAATCAGGCACTCTGCCTTTTCAAAGTGCAGAAACAGCCCGTCCTCGCCCTCGGGAGAAGAGATTGTTCGGCTGATCAGCGTGATCAGCGGGGATGCAGCGCGGTTGTAGCCATCTGCATTCATGATCGCATTGTACGGGGAATGACGAAAATAGCACGTTTCCTGCGGAAGTTCATTCGTTTCATATCCTACCCAGTTATTCGTCAGGTCTTCTGTCCGCGAAATATGAAGCAGCGTATCCATACCCTTCAGCGAGCCCATTCTGAGACTCTTTACACGGATATCATCGAAGTTTGCATGTCCCCATATTTCCGTCATTACCCGAAGACTGCCTGCATCAAAGCTGCATATTTTAGTGCTTCCGTTTGCGTAAAATAATTCTGCGCTGTTTTCCTGGGATATGGTAACAATGTCGGATAGCCCGGAGAGGAGATACTGTCCGCATTCCAGGAGCATTGTATCATACATGCCGACGCCGCGATATTGCCCGAAATATTCCATTGGCTGAATGATGCCTCCGGTTGTGTTTTCCCTGGAAAGGGTGCATTCATATGCCACTGTCCGGATATCGGAAATGGTTTCCTCTTGTTCTTCTGGTAAAACGGCAAGCTTTGGAAGAAACGGAAGACCGTTTTCGGATACATAGTAATACCTGCCAAAACGGAAGATCACGTTTCCGACCTGAAATTTCAGGCCGTTTTCCGGTTCAGCAATATGATATGTATTCCGCGCATTATTTTCGGAAATCGAAAGGACGGCATCTCCCGTTCCGTAGAGCCAGACAGTGCAAGTATCTTCTTCATGCAATATAGACGCAATCTCATAATTTGCAAAGCATAATCTGATCTGTCCGGTAATTTTGATATTTACCGGAAGGAGCTTTGTTTCACATGCTTCCATCTGAACATCGCAGGACTGCCCTTCGAATGTAAGTCTGATGGTCTGTTTTCCGGCAAGGTTTGATACATCCAGCAGGGTTCCGATGTCTGTCATGAGGGACACCGCAACGTCGTTCGTGCATTCACCGGAAATAACCGCCGCGCTTTGTGCGGGCACGCCGCGTCCGAGAGCGTCGCCGAAGGTATGAAGCAGACCGGCCAGTAATCTTGCCTTGTGGATACAGGAATCGTAATTTCCGGCAGAACCGATCATGGATTTAAAGTCATAATCGGTTGTCATGATCGCGACAGGGGCATCCTTTGGTCCCCAGTTTGTGATTCCGTTATAGAAATCCATAGTGGTACCGGAGGTCTGATTGTAAGGGCCTAAAAGCTTTGCGCCGCAGGCGAGAAGGCGCTTTAGAAAATCATGCTCGCGATTCGTCTCCGTAATCATAAAGGGCATCCTGCGAAGCGCTGCCGACGCATAAAGATGTAATGCGCGCTGTTCCAGAGCTTTGTAATTTCCGGGGGCATAGACATTGAAGGAGGAATACAGACCTTCCGTCAGACCGCCGCTTTTTACAATGTCATCCTGACCGCAGCAATAAAATAACGGGACTTCTATGCCGAAGGATTCCACCATTTTTTTCAGTTTATTCATATAGGTTACCGGGCTTTTGCAGTCGTAGAAATCAAGCTCATTTTCAATCTGCATACAAATGATAGTTCCCTGGTTTGTAATCTGATACTTATAAAGAATCGGAAGAATATGGGCATACCATGTATACATGGCATTTAAAAATGCCGGATCATCCTGCCTTACAGGGATACCGTCCGCATAAAGCCAGGCGGGGATAGCGCCGCCGTCCCATTCTGAGCAGATGTATGGACCTGGTCTTGCAATCACAAATAAACCATTTTCTTTTGCAAGCTTAAGAAAGCGTTCTACATCGCGGTTATCGCTAAAGTCCCAGATATTTGGGGATGTTTCGTGATAGTTCCATGGAAAATAAACATCGATCGTATTGTAGCCCGCCGCTTTTAGGAGCTTCATCCGCTGATCCCAGCGTTTATCCGGGATTCTGAAATAGAAGAGTGAGGAAGCCAGAAGGATTCGGCTGCTTCCGTTGATCTGGATTCCGTTTTCATTAAGCTGTATATTCATAGCTGCCTCCTGTTGTATTTCTCTTTGATTTTTAAAAACCGGCTGCCAGAAAATTTGACAACCGGTCTTTTTTAGATTATCAGATCAGGCCTTATTCTGCAATATTGTCGAATGCAGCATCCAGCTCATCAAGCAGTGCATCTGCGTCGAAGCTGTCGCCCATGCAGGCGTTCATGATAGTCTCGAATACGACATCCTGATGCTCTGCATCCAGCCGGGTAAGTCCCGCTTCACTGAAGGACTGTTCTGCCGGATAATTCATAATTTCAAGAAGTGCCGGAAGCATATCGTAATCACCCGGTACGGAGGGCATCTGATGCGCTTCTTCCGCATAAACCCGCATGGAATCCTCAGAATAAATCAGGTTATAAAGATTGCGGGCAGCTTCCATGACGGCCTCATCCTCAAAATTATAAAGCACTAATTGTTGTCCGGGTTCTTTGATCATCAGGGCCTCATCAGGATTTTCGCTGACTGGCATCGGGAAAACGCCGATATTGATATCTGGATTATAAGACATAATGCCGTCCACTGCCCAGGAACCATGTACGCACATGGCAGCTTCGCCGTTTGCCATCATAGACTGTGCGGAATCCCAGGAAGTACCAAAAGCGTCATCACTCCAGTATTCGTGGAAGGACCATAAGGTTTCCATCTGTGTCCTGAAATCCTCGGAATCGGAGAATTTTAAACTGCGATCCATGAGCTTTGCCCAGAATTCACCGTCGCTGTGCCAGCAGACTTCATCGTACAGTGCCCGCGGATAACAGCTGAACGCCCATGCTTCTGCAAAGGGGGTGGCAAATGGAGTAATGCCGTTTTCTGTTAATGTTTCGCAGACGGTCTTTAATTCGGAGAGTGTCTTTGGTTCTTCCAGACCGTATGTTTCGAAGATGTCAACGTTATAAAATACTCCGTAGCCCGATAATTCAATGGGAATACCAAGCTGTTTTCCATCCACGATACCTTCCTTGAGAAGGTCGGGATCTACGTTTGCGAGACACTCAAAATCGCTCAGATCAGCAAGATATCCGGATGCATTGTAAATGGCAAGATCCGCATTGCTTGCAAGATCAAAAACAGCCGGGGCATCATCCGAGGCAAGCTTTGTCTGCAGGATAGTTTTGTGGTTGCCCGCATCAACTGTTTCAATGTTTAAGATGACATTGTCGTATTTTGCTTCAAACTGCTCTTTGACACTCTGGATCCATGCTTGCTTTCCGGCTTCTGCATAATGGTTCAGCCACGTTAATGTGATAACTTCCTCTTCAGCACAGCCTGGAACATTCATTGCGGCGGATACTGCCAGTGTCAGCATCAAAGCGGATGTGCTTTTTAATACGGTTCTTTTTTTCATTTTGATTTCCTCCCTGTATGTTATTTGTTGTGCTATATGAACAGCAACACTTCTTTTTATGATTTGACTGCTCCGACGGTGATACCGTTGACAATGTACCTCTGCATAAATACAAAGCACAATACAACCGGGATCATAGAAAGAATCGCTGCTGCAAAAGCCATGCCGTAATCGGCAGTATACTGACCGAAAAAATAAAACTGTTTTATTGTGATGGTGCGAACCGACTCCTTCTGAAGGAGAATTATGGAGATATTAAAATCGTTCCAGAGCCACATCACATGTAATGACGCGACGGTAGCAGAAATCGGTTTGAGGAGCGGAAAAGTAATCAGCCAGAAACTCCTGAATTCACTGCACCCGTCAATATAGGCGGATTCTTCAATTTCCCTCGGTACCGACTTCACAAAGCCGACATATAAAAAAGAAGAATATGCGATACTCGTTCCGACCAGCATCAGAACCATTCCGGGCAGTGAATTTAACAGATTCAGCGTCTTATAGATTTTATAGACTGGTATCATCAGAATCTGGAACGGTATCATGAGCGAGGCAAGGTAAATCTTGTCAAGTATACGGAGCGAGCGCGTTTCTTTAGAATAGCGTGCGACTGCATAACCGCTCATGGATGAGCAGAGCACGATCAAAACAACGGACGGGAATACAACCAGAGCGGTATTTGTAAGCGACCGGGCGAAATCACTTCTGACGATAGCTTCGCTGTAATTTTTCAGATAGAGCGTTTCCGGCAGGCCGATTACCGATTTTGCCAGTTCCGGCTTGCTTTTAAACGAAGTCAGAATGGCAAGGGCGATCGGCATTACAAAAATAACCATCATAAAGAATATAAGCAGCAGATAGCAGATGGTATTCATGCTTATTTTACGCTTTTTCATAGCTCAACCTCCCTTTTTCTGAAGAAAGAAGATACCAGCAGTCCTACCAGAATCAGAACAAGTGCAAATAGTAATGACACTGCCTGTCCATATCCGGCTTTGTAGTACTTATACAGATTTTCATACACATAAATAGATATTGTTCTGGAGGAACCGCCCGGACCGCCGGATGTTGCAGATAATGTCGTTGCAAATTCTTTCAGCCAGGATGTCAGCGTAAGCGTCACACAGACAGAGAAGGAGGGCATAAGGAGCGGCAGGGGAATCCTGAAAAATCGCTGGCTACCGGATGCTCCGTCTATTGCTGCGGCTTCGTACAGTTCAACCGGGATATTTTTAAGCCCCGAAAGATAAATTAACATGTTTGTTCCTGCGGTGTTCCAGACGCCCATAATGACGATGCCTAAAATAACCCATTTGGAACTGCCGAGAATATTTTTCCAGCCGAAGATTTCCGGGAAAAATTCATGATATAAAAATTTCCACAAAAAGGCTGTAAGGACGGAGCTAAAGCAAACCGGGATAAAAAAAGCTACACGTGCAATCGCATTCAGTTTTTTATATTTTCCGTTGACCAGCAGCGCCAGGGTAAGCGGGATTATGTTCCCAATGATAGTGCCGAGCACAGCAAATTTCAGCGTGTTGACAAACGGTCCGCGAACCCGCGCATCTTTGAAAATCGTAAAGAAATTTCTGAAACCAATCATATTGTAATCAGAAGCCACGCCGTCCCAGTCTGTAAAGGCAATATGGAATCCCATACAGAATGGAATCAGCATTGCAAACGCGAAGAAACAAAATCCCGGCAGCACAAATAAATATTTTGATATACCTTTCTTTTTCATTCTATACCTTCTTTCAGACATCTAAAACCACACGAACAACGCCGATATCACTGGATACCCAGAGACCCATATCGCTCTCATCGCCTGTGCGCTCGCGTTCCGGTACAAAATCGCCGCTTTCATCGAAATGACCTTCCTCCACACTCAGATAGGGAGCATTATTGGCATTCAGGCCCTTTGTTCCTCGTAAAACTGACGATAGCTGTGTGGCGCTCTTTTTGGGGAAAGGAACAAGCTTAAAGCCTTCGCCCGCTAAATAAAACACATTATCTTCGGCGTTGATGATAAGCCCTTTTCCGCGATAACTGAGGTATTTTTCTTCTTCATGACAGTTGTCGAGATGAATATATGCTTCATCTGATATACGGTTCAGAAAGTATACCCGGCCATACCAGTTTTCAAAATCAAAGAACATAGAATCGGCATATTCCTGCTGGACAACCGCGTGGATTTTGCCGGTTCTGTGATACCTTTCCAGGAGAGGCCTCACTGACGAAAGGATATCTGTTGCGCGCTTATACGCCGCGCCGCTTTCGGTAAGCTGCCCCTGCTCGTTCAGAGTCGCATCAATTGCAAAAGCATGGATCCCGGTAAGATGATACCGTTCAATGGCTTCGAAAACACGCAGCGCATTGATTTCATCGGCATGAGATTCCGGGATGTATAACGGATTATCAGGCCGGCAATAAATGTCACATACTGTCATATAAGTATCTCTGTCGTCAAAATAGATGTCGGGGCAGAGACAGTCAATAGCCGGGGCAAAGCGTTTCCAGATACCAAGAGTAATACTTGTAGCGCCGCCACAGGGAAAATCCACGCCCTGTATACGGTTTTGCGTCTCCCGTACCCAGACATTCACATACAGGGGAATATCAAAGACTGCTTTGCCGGATGCAGCAACCGTTTGAATATACCTGGCAAAGTAGAAGGCAGAAAAGATTTCTTCCGCATCTATTCCAAAAAACTGAGACCAGTTTCCGTTTGTGACGGCTCCGGACTTTTTCCAGATAGCTGTCAGCGCGGCATCTTTCTGTTCAAAGACGAACGACGAAAGTATTTCCGGGACATTAGCACGAAACAGCGCTTCTGCCTGCTCAGAGTAATCACGCGGCGAAGCATGTATGCCAGGTTCATTTTCTACCTGCACGGCAATTACACAATGATTTTGATCGTATTCCCGGATATGCAGCAGAAGTTGTGAAAATGCTTTCGCATCTGCTTTGCATGCCTCTTCTGAAAAAGGTGAAAGCACCATGGATTCATTGTCGAGGGCATCCATTACACGCGGAAATCGCCGGCGATCTCTTTTTACCCAGGACGGAGCATAGTGAGAGGCGCCGTTTTTCCAGGTGCCAAACCAGAGAAGGACCAGCTTTAACCCGCGGTTATGCGCCTGATCAATAATATAATCTGTCTGGCTGTAGTCAAAAACATTCTCTTCCGGTTCAAGCCTGCTCCAATAAATCGGAAATGCGGCAGTATTCATTTGATATTGCTGGATAGCAAGGAAGCCGCGGTCGATGGAGTTTTTGTCACGGGAGCTGCTGTTATTGACCTGCCCGCCAATAGAAAAAAATTTCAGACCTTCTTTTTGAAACATAAAGCAATCCTTTCTTGCAATCGTTTGCGTTTTGCTGTTTGCTGTAAAATGGCAAATTAGTGCTTAAAAATATTAAAAAACAAGGTAAAAATGAAATGAAAATTGCAATCGTTTACAATATGAAGTATAAACGAAAAAGGATTTTTTGTCAATACCAAATAAAAAACTCCTGTGAAAATTAAATTTTTGCACAGGAGCTGCGGATGGAAAACATTAATGGAATATCGTAGATATCTTTTGTTTCCTTTTTTTCAATCATATCGATCATAGTGTAAATGATAGTTTCACCTAATATTTCATAATTCGTGGAAACGGAGGTAAGCTCCGGTTCGAGCATCTCAGCGATATAGGTATTGTCAAAGGATGCGACGGAAACATCGCGTCCGCATTGCAGACCGATTTCGTTTAAAGCCTGAATGACGCCGATCGCGCAGGTATCGGTAACAGCAATGATGGCAGTTGGCGGGTGTTTTTGGCGGAAAAGGTTTTTTACTGCAAAATATCCATCTTCTTTTCCGTAGTTGCCTTCAAAGATGATTTCGTCATGGATCCCATGCTCTTTTAAAACCGCTGAATAAGTGTGCCTTTTCTCAAGCGTGGAGCACACGCTGTTTCTTCCGCCAACAAATGCGATCCGCCGGTGTCCGAGGCCTATCAGATGTTCGAGGAGAGTCCGCATGCATCTGGAGTTGTCTACATATATACAGCGGCAGTCGGTATTTTCAACGGGCGCAGAGGTGATCACAGGTATTTTTTCTGCGGTTGATTTTATCTGGCTGAAAAGCTGCGGCGGAATTGTCTGTCGATCCAGGGAACCGCCGATCTGAATAACGCCGCAGGCATGCTGTGCCTGCAGGTGCGTATAAAAATGGGTTTCCAGCTTCGGATTGCTAAAGGAATTGCAGAGGGATAGAATATAGCCCTTTTCGAGCGCCGTTTTTTCGCAGATGGAAAAAATACGGCCGTAAAAAGGGTTTCGTATGTCCGGGATCAGCATCCCTATCATATTGCCGGATGCGGAGCTAAGGCTTTTTGCCAGATAATTCACCTGGTAGCCAAGCTTGTCAGCGGCATTCATTACTTTTTCTCTGGTATCTTCCTTAACAAAATGATGTTGATTCAGCACTCTTGAAACGGTGGCGACAGACAGCCCGGTTTCTTTTGCAATATCAATGATCGTTACATTCTTTCCCATAAGCGTATCCTTAATTATATGATTTTACGGAGTCGCGGATAACAAAAACGGATTCGATAATGTCGGGTTTTTTTACAGTATGCGGATGAGCTTCAGTGATGGCATCCAACGCGGTATAAATAAGCCGCTGCGCAAATTTTTCATAGTTGCATCCGACGGTTGTAAGCATCGGTGTGATGCTTTCTGATATAAACGAATTATCAAAGCATACGATAGAAATATCCTCTGGGATGCTTAAATGCATTTCCTTTATGGCACGTATGGCGCCGATGGCAACAATTTCATTGATGGCAATGACTGCTGTGGGGCGGTCGCCATTCCTGAGTACACGGAGCATCTCCGAATAACCCTGCTCCTTTTCATAGCCGCACATGGAAATCTGGCTTTGCTCTTCTGGAATATGGTAGCGACGCATCATGCAGGTAAACTGCTCGGCTTTATCGGCATAGGAACGGGCGTTTGGGATGCCGCCGAGAAAGAAGAAATCCCTGTGTCCCAGCCCGATAAGGTATTCTATGAGAGTACGCATTGCGCGCGCCTCATCGGTGATCACATTGTAAATATTATCACACTGCATACGTCCTATAGTAATGACAGGCGTATTTCTGGCTATCCGCTCAACGCATGCATAATAGTCAGCATCTATATCTATCCAGTCTGATTCTCCGCCCAGCAGAATGATAGCATCCATTTTCTGCGCGGCAAGGATATTCAGAAACTTCATCTCATTTTCAGGCAGATCATGTGTTTCGTAGGAAAAAACAGAGTAACCGTTTTTTTCTGCAATTTGATCGCATTCGTATATAATTCTTGCAAAGAATGGATTACATACGTCAGAGACAATAATGCCAATGCATTTTGTATGCTGATTTTTTAAAGATTTTGCATATTCATCGGGTACGTAATTGTACTTTCTTATAAGTGCTTCTATGCGTTCGCGTTTTGCTTTGCTGACGCCGGGTTTCTGGTTGTAAACCCTGGAAACCATAGAGGGAGAAACATTCGCTTCCTCTGCAATATCGTATATTGTAATTTTATTTTTTTTCGTCATATAAAATCTCTGTGAATTTCTGGTATGGGTTGGTATGCTTCTTAATGATAATACGTTATATACCTTTATTTTGATGTATTTTTGAAAAGATGTCAAGAGGGTGCAGCGGTTATGATAGAGGGGAAATGCTTCGGAACCGTGCGAAGGTTGCATGAATCCATTGCGTCCATAAACTGACTTAGTAACCGCACCGAATCGTCTTCTGGAATAATTGTTTCAATAATTTTACACCAGCTGTCGGATTCCATCATTTTTTACACAGATTTAAGACAGAGTTCTCCTGGATTTGACATAAAATGAGTATGATTCTTATAAGCAATCTGTTCTACAGCGGAAAAAGCTTATAAGGAGAGGAAAATTCAGATGAAGAAAACAGACAAAAAAACGGAAAAAGCGGCAAAAACGACAAACATACCATACATGATGAACCGGGAATTATCGTGGCTGAAATTTAATGAAAGAGTATTGAACGAAGCCGGAAATCCGGAGGTGCCGCTTGCGGAACGTCTGACCTTTGCAGCCATCTATCAGTCAAATCTGGATGAATTTTACGGGGTAAGAGTTGGCACGCTCATGGACCAGATGGAATCCTCGGAGGTCGTGCGGGAAAACAAGACCAATATGACCAGCGAGGAGCAGGTGAAGGCAATTTTGAAAGTCACCAGAGAGCTGGACCGCAAAAAAGCGGTGATTTACGAGCAGCTGATGGGAGAGCTGGAGCCAAAGGGTGTGCGTCTGATAAACTTTAATAAATTGTCGGCGGAGGAGGGCAGGCTTCTGGAAGCTTATTTTGACAATGAAATTGCGCCGTATCTGTCCGCGAATATCGTAAGCAAGCAGCAGCCGTTCCCCTTTTTAAAAAATAAAGATATTTATGCGGCGGCGCTGCTGGTAACGAAGGGAGGAAAGTCAAGAACGGCGATTATCCCTTGCAGCAACAACGTTTTTAAGCGTCTGATAGATATCCCGACCAGAAAAGGGACCTTTATGCTTTCGGAGGAGCTGATTCTTCATTTCCTGCCCAAGCTGTTTAAAAATTATGAAGTGAAAGAAAAATCATTGATCCGCGTTACCAGAAATGCAGATATCGACACGGAGACCGTTTACGACGAGGATATGGAATACCGGAAGGCGATGGAAAACCTCATCAAGCAGAGAAAGCGGATGAATCCGGTGCGGATGGAGCTTTCTAGGGAGCTCAACAAAAAAATGATCAGCTCCTTATGCAGGGATATCCATGTGGACAAAGAGCACGTATTTTTATCGGAGGTTCCGCTGGATATGTCGTTTGTGTCGGCGATTCAGAGCTATCTGAAAAATACCGGGCAGGAGGATATCTTCTATCAGAGACGCACTCCGAGAATGACGCAGCAACTGGATGACAAGGAGCCGCTGATTCCGCAGATTATGGAAAAGGATGTGCTGTTATCCTATCCGTTTGAAAGCATCAGACCGTTTATTAAGCTGCTTTATGAGGCGGCGAAGGATGAAACGGTGGTATCTGTAAAGATGACGCTATATCGTCTGGCGGACAAGAGCCAGGTTGTGGACGCGCTGGTGGAAGCTGCGGAAAACGGCAAAGAAGTGGTCGTTCTGGTGGAGCTCAGGGCGCGGTTTGACGAAGAGAGCAATATTGAATATTCCAGAAGGCTGGAGGAGGCCGGCTGCCGGGTGATTTACGGATTGAACGGCTACAAGGTGCACTCCAAGCTCTGCCTGATTTCCAGAAAAACAGAGGAGGGCGTATCCTACATCACGCAGGTGGGAACTGGAAACTACAACGAGAAAACATCGGCGCTGTATACGGACCTCTCGCTGATTACGGGAAATCAGGATATCGGAAAGGAATCCGCGGAGGTTTTCGCGGCTCTGCTGAGAGGAGAGACGGGGGAGGAGACCCGGCTTCTTCTGGTGGCGCCGAAGTGCCTGCAGAACCGGGTGCTCGATATGATAGAGGAGGAAATCGCGCATGTGAAAAACGGGGAGGACGGCTACATCGGAATAAAAATCAACTCTCTGACAGACAAGGTGATTATTGACAAATTGGTGGAGGCGTCCCAGGCGGGTGTAAAAATTGAAATGATAGTCAGAGGAATCTGCTGTCTGATACCGGGCGTGAAGGGCTACACGGAAAACATAAAGGTGGTAAGCATTGTGGGGCGCTATCTGGAGCACTCCAGAATTTACCGGTTCGGGACAAAGGAACGGGAGAAGGTGTATATTGCCTCCGCTGATTTTATGACGCGCAACACTGTCCGCAGGGTGGAGGTTGCCGCGCCGGTGCTCGATGAGAAGCTGAAGGACCACCTCGGATGGATGTTTGAGACCATGATGCATGACGATGAAAAGGGAAAATGTCTCACATCAAAAGGAATCTATGTGAACCGGAACCTGGGCGATGTGAAGCTGGATTCCCAGGAGCTGTTTTATGCAATGGCTTACAGCAATGCGGAAAAGACGGAGAAGGAAATCAAAAAGTGATAGAAAAGGATGTGTCGTTTGAGCCGGTCATTACGGATTCCGCAGGCGCGCCCAGGGAGCTGGAAAAAAGCGGGATTCTGTATGAGGGCGAGATAGATTTAAAGAAAATCGGTTTTTGCAAGCTGGAGACGCAGCAGAATTGTCTGACGGGTTCCTTCTGCATTCCACGGTTTCTTGATGTGCAGGGACCCAGATACTGCATTCTGTTCTTTATCACGCGGGATAAAATCGTTCTGGTGGATGATGAGGGCTTTTCAGAGAGGATGACAGAAAGAATCCGGCAGAGAAAAGGCAGCGAAAACATGACAAAGGAAATGTTTCTGTTTCATTTCATGGCGGAATTTCTGAACCGGGACCAGGAGCAGCTTGCTTTGTTTGAAAAGAGGCTGATGGAGCTGGAGGAAGCTGTCCAGCGGGACCGCGCGGAAAACTTTCAGTCAAGTATTATGAAGCTGCGCCGCGAGCTTCTTATATTAAGAGGCTATTATGATGAAATCATGGATGTCGGAAAGGCGCTGGAGGAAAATGAAAACCGCTATTTTGCCAAAAAGCAGCTAAAATATTTTGGCACAATATCGGACCGGGCGGAGCGGCTGATGAATAAAACCTCTCATCTGCTGGAATACGCGGGACAGGTGAACGATGCCTATCAGTCAAAGGTGGACGCCCGACAGAACAGCAACATGCAGTTCCTGACCGTTATTTCAACCGTTTTTTTCCCGCTTACCCTGATTACGGGCTGGTACGGAATGAACTTCCAGAACATGCCGGAGCTGGAAAACGGATATCATGGGGTCATTATATTAAGTGTCATAGTGGTAATAGCCTGCATTATTATTTTTAAGATAAAGAAGATTTTTTAAATAAAAAAATCTTAAAAAAATATAAAAAAGTGCTTGCATTTGCAAGAAAAATATAATATAATACTTTTCGTTCGGTGGGGTACCGAAGAAAATAATAAAAGCGCGATTAGCTCAGTTGGTAGAGCACCTGACTCTTAATCAGGGTGTCCAGGGTTCGA
>OKWJ01001300.1_pt1 | contig 19032 bp, 11 predicted proteins | sample 1607121 | NCBI WGS metagenome assembly OKWJ01 (sample SAMN04414080, study PRJEB24778) | human gut metagenome | material: faecal | host: Homo sapiens | reverse complement strand
CTTCCGGCGTTGCGTTACTCTTTAACTTCCACGGCGTATATGTAATGTTAAATATGATCGGTTGATTACTTATGACTTTTCCTCCTTTTGTTTCATTTTTACATGTCAATTTGCTTTTTATTTGCCGCAGGCAAACCGATAGCGGGTTTCCCGCATCGGAAAGCAAAAACGCAAAGTGCATCAGCAAAATGCGTTTTTCTTATCCTGCTACAAATTATCCCTAATTTGCTACCACCTACTCGATTTTTTTGCTTACCATTTTTCACTGTATTTTTGCTCATATCTCCGCACCAATTGAAAAATATTTCGTACATTTTTTAGCTCCTCATCTGTTGCGCGTTTCGCGGCAACGTCGCTCCAATTGAGCTCTGACTTATACCGCCCCGCAGAGCCGAACAAACTGCCTTGTATGTCGGAATGTGCGGCTCGGAAGTCCTCATATGTCAGTTTTTCCTGCGGTGCATCTGCTTGTATGCCCTGCGGCGTAGGTGCCGTATCTTCTATCGGAGAAACGGCAAAAATTCTCTTTTTCTGCGCACCTCCCGTGCGGCCGCTCGCCTTTCGCTTTTTAGACAAGTCCATCTTCCGTTTGCACAGATTAAAGTATCCCTGTATCGTCCTATCCGCAAACCTCGGTTCTTCGTTTCCGAACATATACGCACAAATCGCTTTTACAAAGACGCCCCGCTTGCGTATATTCATTAACTTCATTGCATTATAGTAGGTTTCGTAAAACGTAAAATGCCTGGATTGCAGATTATATTTCTTCGGTATCTTCCCGGCACTTTCCGTTTCTTTGACCTCTTTCAAGACGTCCGCTATGTTGCTCCAATAGAAGTTTTCCTTGTCCGACAACTCTTCCACCGGCTCTTTCTCCTCGAACTCATATGCGCAGATACAGTTTGCCAGTTTCCCCGCACTTATATCGTCCATATTTTGCAGAATGTCCGCATACAATTCATAAAACGTAAATTGTTCCATTCTTTTTCCTCCCTCATGTCTTTTGCCGACGGTTACGGCTCATCGGCTTGCCTTGTTTCTCCTTTTATCACCTCCAAAACGTTTTGCTTGTTCACACCCATTTGCATCGCTCTGTTCGGGCAATGCAAAAGCCCGGCCGTTGTTCACGGTCGGGCTTGGTATTTCTCCCTGTTCGGGTGCTTCCTATTACGTTGATTAGCGATGTTTTTTGTTGGCACAAAAATGCAACAGTTTCTGCGGACTTTCTCCTCTTAAAAACAGCGAATTTTCGGCTTTTACATACTGTCCGTTCTGAATGCTGTGGCACAATTGCTCCTGCCTCATATCACTTCATTCTCATTTTTTTGTACTTTTTTGCGAATTTTCTGCCGTACAGAGTGTATTCTCCGTTTTCGTCTTCCGTTACTTGGTTCGCAGTGCCGTCGTATAATTCCCATAACAGTTCCGAGAATATCGGGTGGTTTATGAACGCCGCATAGATGCGCCAGTCCGCCGCGCTGTTTTTCTCGTAATGCCGGAGTACAAGTATCAGCACATTTTCATTCGTCAGCCATTTGGAAACTTGTTTATCGCGCTCCGCCTTTATATCCGCGATTTGCTCATAGAGAACTTCCCGTTCCTGTTCATCTGCCGTCCGTATCGTCAGATACAGGCGGTTGATTCTCGCCTTACTCTCGTCGATGATCGCTACAATTTTATCCTTATGCCGGTATTCCGTGGCATTTCCCGAACCTATATCATATGCTAAACTCGATGAGATCGGGCGGTAATCGCCGTATTGCTCCCTGCCTTTCCGGAAATAGATCTTGTTTACGAGAGCATAGAGATAGTCCATCGCCGTATGGTAAAAAGCATATTGCTTTCCGCGGCGCTCGTCAATCTCGGCAAAAAATTGCGGCGCGGGGCGTTTGTACTTCTTGCGCAATGCGGAAAGTTCCTTGCCTATGCACACGTTTTCAAAGGAGCGTTTTGCCTTGTCGATTTCCAACCCCGAAAGCACAGCGAGCTTGCAGATGTCCTCATAAACAGAGAGTATCTCTCGTTCATCTGCGCCGTTGTATAATTCATCCCACAGAATACTGTTGAGCTTTTGCGACAGGTTGACGATCTCCCCGATTTTATTGACACTCGTATCATGGTCAAGGTCGGAGAGCGTCTGCTCCGTCTTTCTCTCGGCTTTGATATTGCACACGGGAACTTTGAAAAAGCCGTTGTATCGTTCGGCGGCGTTTACGAGCAGTATATCGTCCGTTAGAAGCATCGTATCCGAATCATAGTCGCAGCCATTGAGCCGCTGCTGAATATTCTCTCCGATAGCATTCACGCACACGATGTTTTCGCCCAAATCAAAATAGTCCCATATTCCGCCGCCGAGGACGTTTTCCGCACAATATAAGTTGCCCATCGTGATATGCGGGGAGCGGGCGCAGAGCAGTTTCGCTCCGTCTTCAAAGCGTTCGCAGCGGATCTGCCCCGGTTTTAATTCGCTTGCGATGTCTTCGCCCGCGAGAAATTTTAACAGTTCGGGGCCATTGCCGAAGAGGGTGCCGTTGGTGCCGTTCAGAAGGATATGCCCGCGCTTCAACCGCTCTTTCAAACTGCGCACAACGTCGTCGCGGAAGTTGGCATAGAGCGCTGTTTCGTCAAAGTGCGGGCAGTGATGTAAAAGCGTGAAGATGACGTCCGCACGTTCCGCAAGCCCGTCCATGTGTTCTTCTTCGCCGTCTTTCTCACGGGCAAAGGCGTCCGTAAAGTGATAGCGCATGAAGTCGGTATCCTTTCGCAAGAGGGCGATATATTCGATGCTCGGCTGTAAAAGAATACGCACTTCCTCTTCGGATAAGGAGAGCGTGTTCAAAAGCTGGTAGCTCGATTGCACCATCTTCCCGTGGAAGAAGCGCGTGGGCTTATCCCATTTGACTACGCCGAAAGTGCCGTCCGTATGCGCAGCCCATTGCCGGATATTTTTCTCCGTCAGGCCGCCCGCGAATTTGAGATATTTCAGGCTGTTCGGCGTCGTTACCATGACGATCTGATTGATATCCTCGGCAAGCGTGACAAAGCCGCGCGCTTTCAATGACTCTAACGTAATATGCTTATCCGCAAACCATTTCTGTAATTTGGTACGGAACGCACACGATTTGAAGAACTTGCCCCGAAGGAGCAGCATATGCCTGTCGGCGTAGTATTTTTGGAAAACGCTCTCATCCAACAGGCTTTCTCCGTCCCAAATGTCGTTGGTAATTTGCGTCTGTTTGGTTTTCGCAGAGAGCTTTCCGTCCTCGATCTCCACCGATACGACATCCTCTTGAAACACGCTTTTATAATCGGGAACAAAAAGAATACCATTGAGCGGAATATCTACCGTGCCTTTGATACTGCTGAGTGACAATGCCTTATATGATTCCCAAGAGGCGAGGTCTTTTTGCGGTTTCAAGCCGCACTCGCTCCATTTGTTCATGGCGCGTTGCAGGCGTTCGTTGATAAAAAGGCATTTGCCTTCGCGCGAACTGCCTGCGCTGCGCTTGTACCTTACATAGTGAATGCCGTCCAGATTAAAGCCGTTTGCATAGAAATGTTCCCGAAGGGATTTGAGATTAACGGGCTTGCCGCCTTGCGGCTTATAGATATAATTGAATTTTATGTTGACGACGGCGAGAGTATAGGTGTTACCGAACTTATCCGAAAAGGAAAACTTTTTGCGGCAGACGCGCTTGTAGGCCTTTTCAAGTTCCGCACTGTCCAGCGAAGCATCCAACAGAACTTTGAACAGCCGAAAATAGGCATCGCTTTTATCTTCGGGCAGTTTATACCCGAACGCAACGCCGTTTTCCTGTTCCTGTTTATAAATATCCGCCGCTTCGACGGACAATATCCGATATCCCTTTCGCATGCGTTTATTGTAGCATAAAAATTATGATATGGCAATCGTGGTATAAGCTTGCTAATAAATCTATTCATTTTATAAAAATTTTTGAACTTTTTTTAATAAATATGACAATATATGTCATATTTATTGTGTTATAATGTAGAAAAAGGAGGTAAGACAGTATGATTTATTTGCTTATAAATATCTTTTTGGACATCAGCGACATTTTCAACAAAGTGTTCTTTAACAAAAAACGAAGATAAAATATCGAGCAAGGGAGGAGTGAATCATGATCTTAGCAATAAACAAAGAAAGGATACATAACTTTGTTTTGGACTTGTGCCGCCAAAATAAAGTGGAATGCGAATGGGATTTTGCGGAAAACACGAACAGTATGTATTACAAAATTTATAAGGACGACGTATGGCTTTCTTTTCGCATTTCCGACCATGCGAAAAAGCAGCGCCGTATGCCGAGCATAACGGTGGGAAAGAGTACGACATTGCAACAGGTCGGCAAGTTTGTACGGAACCGCATTGATTGCCTGAAAGGGTTATCGTCGTATCGTCTGCTTTCCGAATTCATGCGAGGACAAAATGCTGTCTGCAACGGAACTACATAATTAGATTTGCGGGGGCATCTTTATGAAATATATTTTGGCAGGCCTACTCGGAATAATTATAGCTTTTGTAGAAGTATTTTTGGGCAAGAAAAAATAGCAATACAATTTTGGAGGTATAAATTATGGGATTGTTCGGCGGCATTTTATTGGCTTTGCTTTGCGGAGGAAAAAGCGGGAAAGGGCGCACTGCGGGGCAGGACGAGGATTGGCTGGAAGAATGCGAGGAATGCGGCGAGCATTACGATGACTGCGAATGTGACGACTGCGGCGATGAAGACTGCGAGAATTGGTAATGAAAAATTGAAATCTTCTTAAAATTGTATAAAACAAATGAGTAGTTATAGAACCAACAGCGGCCCTATTTACGGGGCCGCCGTTGCTTTTATATAAAGTGACTTTTAGTCTGTTGATACTTTTGGGGGTGTTGGTAGCGTCTCTTTTTTTTACTCTACGCCCAACGCCTTGAATACAGCATCTTCCGCACTCTGATAGAAGATAAGGTTAAAGCATCCAATTAATTCGGATGGAACAAACCCAATATCTGCGGCGGATATGATGGGAAGCAACACCTTCTTTGCTCCGCTGTCAAGGCAAACTTGAAGGGCATTTGCCAGCTCCTCCACTTTTATCATCGTTCCTGCGATACTAATATCGCCAAGTACGGCTAAGCTGCTGACCGTAGGCTTGTTTAAGGCGATAGAAGATAGCGCAATCAGTGTCGGAAGAGCAAGTTTGTTGGTCATGCCAATCCCCTGCAAATCCTGATAATTGACAATATAATCCTTTGTCGTTGTGCTGATTGTCCCACTGATATGATTGGCGTTCGCTTTAAGAAAATTGAAGGCAGTATTAGTTGCCTCTCTCGCTTCTCGTTCTGAACCAAGACCGGTTCGCTCAAATTTGCCGTTGCCGGGCAGCATTTGCGATTCCAAACGGAATACACCAATCATGCCTGACTTACCCTGCGAAACTGTATAAACCTGACCGGGATTGCACATCCCTTCGGGAATCAATTTGCCACCGCCTTGCTCTGGCACGGAGACATAAAATTCCTCAAAAGTGTCCTTGTCGATATAAGAGAAATTGACATCATAGAACTCCATACCGCCCAACTTTTTGAGCTGTTCCTTGACACGACGGCGCATCTCAAGTGCAAGTTTCAAAATCTCTTCCAGCTGATCCTTTGTAAACTCTCCGTCAGGATAAACCAACTTCAAGAGACCACCGACTGTCTTGCGTACAGCAATCGTATCGCGCTGATTGAGATTAGTGCCCAGCCGAAAATACTTGTCCAGCGCGTCACCGTACTGCTCTTTTCGCAGTTCTCGGATGAACTCCGCCAAATAGTCCGTAATGAAACCATAATCATCTGTGAAATGCTCTGGGCGAAATTTGGGAATCTCCCATCCGGGAATATAACAATGAATGCGATCGAGGAATGCCGTATCTGTTCCCATCTCTGGCGGGAATGGATCAAAGAGGCTGGATGTTTTCAGAAGCACATCTACACTTTGGTTGATGTTGCCGACAAAGACCATAGAAGCACTCGCCGCCTTCTCCTCTTTGCCGCGAGCAAAAGAACCAGAAGCCATATAGTCCTTCATGATCTGGATGCCATCTTTATCTTTGAATTTAATACCGGCAACCTCGTCAAAAGCCACGCAGTCCCATAGCCCAACCAATCCGACAGTTTTGCGTGCCATGTTATAAAACAGATTTGCCACAGTTGTCTGACCGCCGGAAACAAGTATGCTGTTTGGCGATATTTCTTTGTAAATATGGGACTTACCCGTACTTCTCGGCCCCAACTCACACAGATTGAAATTATTCTCTACCAGCGGAATCATGCGAATCAGGAGAAGCCATTTTTCGCGGGAGGTGAGCGTATCCGGTTCCATGCCGATGGAGCGCAGCAGCACATCCATCCACTCCTCTTTCGTGAAAGCCTTTCGGCCCAATTTTAATTCGTCAATATCCACATGAGGCATTTGGATAGGCGTGAGTTTCCGAATGCTGATGGGAATTCCGTTCCGATCTTCTTCGGTGTACTCGTAATCAAGTTGTACGATACACCAAATACCGCCGCAGAGCAGTCGATCAAATTTGGATGGATATTCCTCATCAATAGGGATATTTTTCAGACCAAGGTTAGAAAACTCTGCCTCATAAATATCCTTCTTTATATTCAATCCGACAGTGATTTTATCGATCACCGTATGGCTGCCACGCTGGCGCAGAACGGACAGAATTTTCTGCGCTTCATCTGGACGAACGAAGTTGTCCGCAAGAATACGCTTCACATTCTCCACGCCTTCCTCAATGATCTCGGGGTTATCGGAGCTACAATACTGTCCGAGAAGAAATTCAAGGACATAGACAGGAACATTTGCTCCTTCCTTTATTTTCTTAGTCAAATCCTTGCGCACAATTTTTCCATCAAAATACTGCCGCAGCTTTGACTTAATGACCGCTCTTTTATCTTCATTTTCCGTCATACCGACCATCTGAATTACCTCCTGTCACCCCAACCTTTTCTTAAAAACCATAGTCATCGGCAAAAGCCATGTCCATGATGACAGGATGACGGAACACCTCAAGTCCTGTCGTATCATCGTATATTACAAAGAAATACTGTTTATCCTTAGCGTATTTCTTATCCTTGAATTGAAATTTCATGCGGAAAATGCGCTTTCCTGCATCCTGCTCGCGGCTATCCGCAATGCAGTTGTTCTCATTGGAGATCCGCTCATTATCCTCAGAGATGAAAAACATACGATAGGTTGCTGCTTTAACCTCATCACTGACTGGTTCAGATTGTATGAAATCCAGTATTGTTATCTTGTTTGTGATTTTCCGCACCATGCTGACCAATGCGATCCCTGCATTTCGTGTTTCCATGTGTCCGCGTTCCATTTTTATGTCAAGAACAGGCACGAGCATTTCCTGCGGGGATGAACCGCCATGCACATAGTTCTGCCCGCCGCCGGACACCTTGAATACATCATCGCTTACGGGAAATGACACCCATTTTGTGTCAGAATTACGCAGAATTTTTTTCATTTCCATGCTGACAATGCCGTCCCCGGAAATCGGCTCCTGTGATACGACAAAGCGGCGGTTGATAAGCGCGTTCTTGCCCTTAACTCCATCGATTTTATCACTTTCCGCTATTTTATCCCTCTTATAGATAAAACCGTGATCTGCCGTAACGATAAATCGGTATGTATTCGCACTGGTAGAAATCCTGTGGATCAGGTCGATAATTTCTGAAATCGCCTCTTCACAAGCGACGAACACTTCGTCTTCCGTGTTTGGCTTGTCCCCTCTCGCATCGATCTGGTTGTGATACACATATACAACTTGTTTGCCCGTAAAAACACTGCGCAGGTCAGCTATCTTGAGCGATTTAATGCTGTCAAACTGGACACACGCGCTATCAGGGCTATATTTCTGCAAAATAGCCTGTCGCTCAGATAGGCTATCGCAAGGCTGTCCGTCAATCAATACCTTAAAATCGTCAGTCAATTCCAAAGCGGTGTGCGGAAGCAGTGCGGCCATTCCGAGACGTGTGTTGGACGGCAAAACGCTTAACTGGACTTCAAATTTCGCAGTACACTTGGGGTCATCCTGCATCCGTAAAAACAGCTCTTTCCCCACCTCATAACGCAAAGCATCGGAGATAATGACCACAGTGCGCTCTTTGGCATTCCTCAGATTGCGAGCGTAGAAATCCCTCTGCAAAGGCAGTGCCGTAAAGGAATCCTGCTCCATGATTGCATGATTCCACTTTGGAAGCAGAGTTTCCAAATACTCGTTTGTATAGATATTCTCTACTAAATCACGCAGTGGCTCGAAATCCGCAGTATCTTCGATTTGGTCATAAGCAGAATAAAAGCGGCGGTACTCATAATCCATCCGGGAATCAACTTCCTGATACCGGCTGATAATATCTTTGAAACTGTCCGGGCACCTATAATTTCCAGCTTGTATAAGCTGAAAAGCACTCTCAAGCATCTGATAGCACCCGGCAGTCTTCTCACCAAAGTGCATCTTGCTCCGCTTTTCGCAAATCTGCGGAATGGCCAAATCATTCAGTTTAGCCCCTACATCCTCAGCCAAAAGTCTTGCCACAATCCAATTTATCAGGATTTTATCAATGGCAAGGAAAGTATCACAGTTTACCAAGTCCTCCGGTGCGTACTCGGAAAACGCAGCATACACTTTCAGCCCTGCGGCGACATGGGCGGACAGTTCATCATATCGGCCACGGTAAAGGATATTGTTCATCAAGTTATCCATAAAGGCGATGACGTTCCCGGCCTTATAGGACAGAAATGTCTTCCACGGTTTCGGAAGTTCTGCCTGCACATATTTTGCAGTATAGGTTACGAACATGGTCACCACCAGCTTTTCCAGCGTCGGTTTGACATCCGTATAGCCGAAATGCTGCTCGCAGAGTTTCCAGAAGTCTTCAAGCAATCCGTACTTCTCTACCTCAGACAAAAATTTATTCTCCGAAAGTTCACTGTCTGTAAACATTACCCGAATGACTTCTTCAAAAGAGCAGGTGCGGGTGCGGCAAATAGCGGACAAAAGCCCCGTAATGATGTTCTCTTCATTGAAGTTTTCGATTTCAAGATCATAGAAGCGCTGCGTCCGCTCTTTACTGGCAAAGAACTTAATGTACTTCTCAATAACGGGTTTATATTTTTCTTCAATCCCCAGATCGACGGAAAGCAGCGAGGCGCGGTCGGCAAAGAAGCGTTTGGAGTACAGCAAAGTGTCCTCCAGATGGTTGTCCCGCACTTCCGGTTTGGGAAACGGAGCATAAATCAAATAGTTTGTCGTAGTATCCTGCCGTTCCAGAAAACGCTTTGTTGCAAACTGATTATCCGGTTGCAAAAAATAGACCTTGGCATTTTCAAGTTCCACATTCTGCATATCCTCTACAAACTCACCATTGTCATCGTACCAAAAAACAAGCTTACGGGTATCTCCGGTAAACTCTGTATTCAGCCGATCTGTTATTTGTTTGATGCTCATTTCAGCCATGCCACATTACTCCTTTGGATTTACGACAATCCACTCCGCTTGCAGCCCCACCGACAATTATATCTTTGCCAGAACGGGATATTGCTTTCCGTCACCGGCGGTTTGAATTTTTTCATAGTTGACTTTCACGCCATCGTCCAAGTCAAGTTCGATGCGGCTCAGGGCAAGATGGGCGATCATCTCGTCGTAGTCACGGCACTCCTTAAGCTGCTTTTGAAGCTTTTCTTTCCGCTTGGTGGAAGCGGCAACCTCGCGGGCGTTGGCACTGTGGTCGATCATGTCCTGCATACGGCCGATTTCCGACTCGTAAACACGCTGCATCTTGTGGAGATAATCCACGCGGATATTGCCAATGGTATCAGGCGTATAGCGGTGAAGATAGATCAGAGCCTTGAAGCCATCTTGTTTGCCGCTGTCAAACAGCCAGTAGATCGGACGCTTTTGGTAAGTCTTGCAGTGATCCTTGAAAAAGTCCTTGAGGAAGTAGTTGCGGATGATCTCCCGGCTGCTATCACCCTTACCACCCAGCGCATCCGCGATGAAGTCTAAATTTTCCTCCAAGGCGTCAGCACCGTAGGCAACTTTCAGCCAATCGCACAGGCGGGAGATAATGTCGTCCTGCAAATATTCTTCATCGGTGATGGGCAGAATACCGTCCCGATCCGGTTGGAAAGTCTTGTACTTGCTTGCATCCCACTCCCCGCCGGCATAGGCAAGGCCGTCCACATCCAGAGAATACCGCCCAAACATACAACCCACTGCATAGGAGAGCAGGGAGACGATCTCATCCCTCTTAGTGCGGACATAACTGCTGCCCTGCATGCTTTCCGGCACCTCATCCTTTGTGTCGAAAATGCGGTGGACGGTGACATCTTTTTCGGCAACGTCGGGAGTCAATTCGTCCTGCAAGCCGTAGATGTCGATGAAGATGCGGTTGAGTTCTTCCTCGTTGGCTTTAAGCTGTAAAAAGCGCTGTTCGCATTCGGATTTCCATGCAGTATAATCGTCCGCAAGACGGGAAACGGGGCGAAGGAGCGGATGTTTTTTGAAGTCCCACGAGGTTTCGTAGGAGTCCCAATCTGTTTTGCTTTCTTCAATATTTTGAAGTACCGTAAGTTTTACCTTGTCAATATATGAGTTATCGATGATTACAGGAATTCTAGCAATATCGGCTGCTTGAAAACTAACTGTCGGATTCAAAAATGAAACCATTGCTTTGATTACTTTAGTGTTTAATAAGCCTAAAATATATTCCTTATTTTCTATAGGGAAATAAATAGGACACGTTGTGCCAGCAGTGCAGCCATTTTGAGAATATCGAGCAGAAAAACGATCTGTACTTATCCTACTCCACGTCAAACCTTCATGGAAATACGATTCCTCATTCCAACACTTACTATTTTTCTTTTCGGCTTCACCCCTTAAATATCTATCAAGTTTAAATTTTTTGATATTGTATCCATTATGCCACCAATCAAAAACATTGATGTTATTCCCATACCATTTCCGATAGTCACCTAACTGGTTAATAGGAAACCACTTTAAATTATCAGACGAAATCGCCTCATTCCTTAATAATTTTATCCCTAAAAGCGTATAGTCAATTTCATACCAATCTCGAATAAATCTCTCATTATTTCCAGTAACAAGTCCAACGCAGCTCGAACCTATGTCTTTTATTGTTTTGTACTTAAAGCTGCCAATAAGTTCTTTTGATGCCCAATAGCAAATAGGATTTCCGATAACTTTTTTGTAATCAACTTTATTCGAAATAATTCGCTTTTGAGTAAAAAAAGCGGACTGCTTTTCAAATGACGTTGGCATATTTACAAGTCTTAAACATGTAGACCTATACAATGATAGATTTTTTCGTACGGCTGTAAACGCAACGGTACCGAACCCCCCATCAAAAGCCCCGAACCCCAAGTGTACTATCGTGTAAAAAGAATTTGATTCAAGAAACGGCAATCGTAGTTTTTCGAACCTACTTAAAAACATCCATGAATCTGGTGTTATTAAACTAAATATACCATCATACTTTACCATATAACTACATTTACGAATAAATACAGCAAATAGATCAATTTTGCTCTCGTAATACCATTTTGAAATGTAATCAAGCAATTTTTTTGAAAAGCCCTTGTTCCCCATATACGGCGGATTGGTCACCACCACATCGTATTGCCGCGACAGTACCTCCGCCACACGGATCAGCGGCAGAATGGTGGCAAGCGCAATCTCCCGGTGCAGGCTGACATCCTCTTTCACTTCCTCCACACGGGCATACAGCGCGGCAAAGTCCACCGGAGTTACCGTCAGTATAGAGCCGTATTCCTTCGCGTCATGCAGGTCGTTTATAATGCTATCCAATGCCGCTTTCAGCATTGAATCGTTGTTAGCAAAGTAGTCCCGCGTAAAAGCGTCGATCTCGTTGCTTTCCACAATGGCATAAACATGGGGCTGAATTCCACGGGAGAAGATGCGCCGATCGTATTGGCGGGCTTTCATCATCACGGCAAAATAGGCAAGCTGCGCCGCGCGATCATCAATATCAAGTCCGAACAGGTTGTGTTCGAGGATGCTCTGCGCCGCGTCGCGCTGGCTGTACCCATCGTTTTCGTACATCTGCATCAGCACATCGAAAGCGTACACCAAAATATGGCCGCTGCCCATGCAGGGGTCTATCACTTTAATGTCCAAGACATTCTTATATACGCTCTGCCTTTGAATTTCATCGAGCATCTGGCGCACTTCCTTCGTCTGTGCGGCTTCCGGCAGATAATACTTCCAACCCATTTCATCGGCAATAGATTTTTCGTTTGCAATGCGCTTAGCTTCTATATCATCCCAGTTAAGTGTATCTTGACCAAGACTTTCGGTAGAAGCCCTCTGCTCTTTCCGCTTATCGATATAGATACGGCCGAGGCTGTTTTCTACCATGTAACGGACGATCCAGTCCGGCGTGAAGAGCTGTGTAACGGCCGGGATTTCCTCCTTTGTAATCTTGCCGTTTTTGGCAAAGGCGGCGTTCTTCGGCTCGGTGTTGTAATACTGGTATAGCCAGCCGATAATCTCTACCTGACCGCCCTTTTCGATGTTGAAATCGTCCTCTTCAATGTCGTGGATAAGATGATAGACTACCCCCTCCCGATCCACCACCGAGAGATTGAGCAGCAGTTCCGTGTAGTCATTTGTCTGCTCGAACAGGGCGGGAAGAATGTCATTCAGCGCATTGCACTGCTTGATAAATAGCAGCCGGAACAGCTCGTCCAGCTTATTTTCCGTTTTCAGACGCAAAACCGTTTCCTTTTCATCGGAGGTAAAGTTAAGCTCCGCATCGAAGGGAGTTGTCACCAAATCCGGTTCAATCTTGCCGCTTTCCGAAGATAAAACGCGAATATGGGAAGGCAGATAATCGTTGACTTCCATGAAGCGCACGGCGATCAAACGGTTAAACCATGTGTAGGCGACTTCCTCCAATATGTATTTATAGGCCGTAGCATAGTTGCTGTCCTTTTCTTTTTTGCGAATCACCTCAACCAGCCTTTTCCGCTGAGAAATTGCATTACCGGTGATGGCGTAAGGCTCCGCTGTCCCAATGTCATAGAACTCCATTGTCGCGGTAGATTGCGGCAGCGGATCTTTGATGCCGTTCGCCGTAATGCCCATCAGCCCCGCTCGATATTGGATATCTGCAATCAGCTTATTCCTCGCCCAAATTGCAAAATTTTTAATGGCTGTTTTGTTCATAATTCTTACCTTTACTCTTCTCAGAACTCCACATTGACAATCGTATCTTCATCCAGCTGCGCTTCCAGCGCCTTACGGAGACTGTCGATATATTTGTTGATGTCCTCTTTGCTTTCCAGATGCCAAGAAGCAGTCCCCGTCATCATCTTGATGGAAACATTTTTCGTCTTACGGATTTTAACAGGCGCGCCATCAACTTTATCTGCTGATGCCGCCTGTTTCGCCCCCTCTGCCTCGGCTTTCTGTGCGGCCAGCTCATTGTCAAACTCATCCATTTCATTGAGCAGCCGCAATTTCAGCGCTTCCGCTTTATCCGCAAAGCTTCTCAACGTGGAGACATTGTTGCAATGCTCTGCCCCCTCTTTGATTTCCTGAAACTTCTCAATGTAAGACGCTCGCTTCTTATCATTGTACTCTTTTGTGGAAAGGACATCCAACACGCGCTTCATTGCTTGACCAATCGAGTCAAGTACAGGAGCGGATTGCTGTTGCAGGATATCCCCATAGCAGGACATAAACTTCTCTCGCAATTCGGGAAGCTTCGGAATGTTGGAATAAGGCTTTTCCTGCCGCGTGATGGAGCGCATCTGCGCAACTATATCTTCCAGTTCGGCATCTACGATATAGGTCTTGCTGTCATCGTAAATTGCGAGCATATCCAGCGCGCGAGCAAAAATAACGGATTGCTCTCCGCTAAAGAAAACCTTGACAGGCTCGTAGTCCTCCGCGAAGTCCAAGAACTCATCCCGTTTCCTTGAGACAGTTGTGAAAAATTCAATAGCAGATTGAATTTGGATCACAGACCGCATCAAATTCTTCCCGGTGGACAAAACCTTTTTGCCCGGGTAGGAATACTGCGTGTACTTGACTTCCAAACGCTCAATTTCATCAATTTTGTTCTGCGCGAAGCGCTGGAAGTTCTTCATGATCGTGTCTTCATCTTCCGAAGACACGGTAGCCCCGAACGCCTCCTTCATTACATCCCGAACGGCTTTTTTGTCCTTGTCGCTGACACGGACGCGTTCTTCCATCAAGAGCTTTTCTGCAAAAGCCTTTTTGGTAATGAAGCCAATGATTTCGTCCTCACCTTTATTGTTCAGACTGACTGTGATTCCGTTGACTGTGAAGGTCAAATCACCGCGCTTAAACAGTCGTGCTACCAACCAATGTACATCATCCTCAACAAACCCATAAGGAGCCTTCATAAAGCGATCTTTCACGGTTTTCATGGAGGTCTTCATGTGATTGCGGGTGTTCATGGAAATAAAGCCCTGCACATCATCCAGTGCATGAGTATTGCTCTCTGTGCTGCCCTCCAACGCAAGGGAAAGCTGGTTGCTCTGATGGAACATCTTGCGAATTTCTGCTTCACCCATCGGCGCGTCAATGTAGGACAGCTTGTGGTAAACCGTCTGCACCAGACGGCCCAAAGCTTCATTGATTCGGCTGTTGACCTCCTTCCCGTTCACGCGGATAACATCGCCGTTGACATAGATCGTCGCTTCTTTCAGCGCTTCTGTAAGATAGAGCTTTGCGTTTTGATTGCGCTCACGCATCTCCACGCGCTTTGCTTCCTTAATCATCTCATATTTCGCAAGTTGCGTGGAAGTGTTTTTCCGAAGAAAGCCCTCAATTTTCAAATATGCCTGAATTTCCGTCAGGAACTCCGCGTCATTAGGAAGAACAACAAGGACTTCCTTGCCCTGCCCTGACATCATACGCAAGGTAGCATCATCAGTGCTACCTTCATACCACGGAGTCAAGATGCGAAGACCAATGTCATAGTTTTGATTTGCCTTATAAGGGCGATCATCCACCAACTGATTGAATCCGAAAGCATAACGACCATTGAATTCCGGATAAATATAGCGCTTGCCAGGGAAAATGTCCTCGAAGATCATCTCCGACACCTTAGTGATAATCTCCGGAGTCTCCACATTTTCTTTTTCTATCTCATTGTTGACCTCCTGCTCCTCATCGGTCAAAAAAACATAGATGCCACCGTTTTTCTGAATAAGCATTTGCCGCATGAGAACTTTCAGCGCATCCTCCACACGACCTTTCAACTCAATCCGGTCATCGTCTATATTCTCGATCATCAAGCTGGTGATGTTGTCTATGTTTGCCTCAATCTCCAGCACATATTTAATCATGAAGAGAGTCTTTAAGACATTGATGGCAAAAACATCCTTACTCTTTTTCTCCGGGTTAATAAAGCTATTGTCATAAGCCCGGATGATTACCCCGCTGTGACTGTGATCCAAAAAGTTCTCTAACGCATCATAGAAGCGATGGAACGGCACAATAATCCCCATCTCTTTATTCATAACGTTGACCGCAGACTCCTTGAAAAGCGCAAGCATAGAGCGCTCACCTCCGGACAGGTGCTTACCGGAAGCCCCGTGGGTACGAATAGAAGTCAACACGCTAGATAACAGGTTGAACTGGTAAGGAACAAACGGATAGACCTCGGAAAAATCATTTTCATTGGCATACAGTTTCTTTTCTACCGTATCGTTAAAGACAATCAGGTTCTTGATAATCGTTGCTTTCTGTTCATAGAGAAGGCGAAGCGCTTGTGCAGCCGATTCCGTTTTCTCAAGAATTCTCTTCTTAATAACAGCATCCACATTGGCAGAAGAGAGGGAAAGACGAGTATCAAAGCGCCCCTGAATTTTAGAGAAGTCATTACCCTTGACCTTGGTGATAGAGTCAATGTCCTGCTGACTGGTGACGATGACCCAAGCCTTACCCAAACACTCTTTGCCTAATTCTTCGGTTACAGTTTGGAGATTAAGCATTAGCTTGGAATCGTCGCCTATATACTGGCCAATCTCATCCACCAGAAATACGACATGGTGATTGTTTCCTTTGCTGTCAATGTAAGACTTCACCCGCTTGGCAAAGTCTTCAATGCTAATGGTATATGGTTCGACAGCCTTCTCACACCAATTTCTCGCCGCTGACTCGCTCATAAAATTCATGGAGACGAGGGTATCTACAACGCTGTCCTGAATAAAGTCAAAATCCTGCCGGGAATCTTCCCACGGTTCGCCGTATTCCTCTTCAAAAGTATCCGTGAACTCAGTGTAGCGACCTTCCTCGGACAGCCGGCGCTCCAAATCAGCTACATGAGGAATAGAGCCGCAAAAGCCCTGCATCTGGTTAAAGACTTTTAGGAATACATTTACGATGGCGTCCTTATTCTGCTTGCCGTTTGTTTCGCTCTTGGAATCGATATTGAAAAGGATCACATCCGTAGGTGTGTCGGCAGCCAGCTTCATATCTGCAAGCACTATCGGGTCTACAATCTTCTTATCTTCGACAAAATAGTCCAGTGCTTTCCGCTCACCCACCTGACGGTTTTCCAACAGGTACGACAAAATTTTCAGAAAGTGAGATTTACCACTTCCAAAAAAGCCGGAAATCCAAACTCCCATCTTCGGTGTTGTTCCAACGATGCCCTTTTTATATGCCGCATAAAAGTCAGCAAAATGCTTTTGAAGCTCACGGGTTACCACATATTCCTCAAGTTCTTGGGATACATTGGCATCTTCGCCTTGTCCTACGATAATTACGCCTTGAATTTCACGATCGATTTTCTTGGCGAACATCTCCTTTATCTTCATTGTGATTCCTCCATCACTTCACAAGCCGAAAGGCTCTGTAGTAATTGTCATCTTTAATTTCATTAAACAGAATAAGCTCCTGTTCATTATAGGTTCCGGGAAAGAACATCACCACCGGCGCATGAAGATAGGATTGGTGGAGATTGTTAAGCACATTGTGGGAACGAAGAAGGGGGTAACTCTTACCGACACCGGTTATAAATACGACAGCATTTTCCGGGGTATGCTCAAGGATATCTTGCACGATGAAGCTGTCCCTGTCACTTACCTTCATTGAGTTACTGACAGCTTTCACGATCCGCTCAATACCACGTTTTTTTTCAAATTCACAGCACTTTTCAACAAAATTCTTTCTCTCAAGAAAGTCCATGATAATATCATAAAGGTCAAACACGACCAACTCAAAACCATCTGTCCCTTTTGAGTTTTTGTTTTTCATGTATTCGATGCGTTCCCGAACTTCCAATTCTTTTTCTGGCGGATAGTCGAAAATCCAGTAATTGACCTCGTTTGCTTTTCCGCTGCTTTGGCGAAAAGACGGCTTGCGGATTGCAGCTTCCATTGCATCCAGTCTTTCTGAAAAATCCATTATCTCACCCCCGTAAGTGCCTTAATATACACGCCCATATCATTTAATTCCAACCACCGTTCCAGTTCCGGGTCTAAAATTGGACGAAGGATCTTTCGGACTGCATTCGCTTTGTCTATGATCCCTGCTTCGTACAACATCGTCTTATAGCATCTGGCGAGCCGAACTAAAGTAGCGTCAGTCCATTTTGCCACCTTTTCATTTTGTTGTTGCTTATCCTTGAAAAAGATCCGAACATCGCTATCCGATAATTCGCAGATTCCGAGAAGAATTTTTTCCCGGATAACCTCATAGACAAAATCCCAAAAAAGCGTATCATAAGCCATCGCCGCTACTAATGCGAAGAGTTTCTGTGTTGAAAGATCACTCTGCAAAAAAAGCGGTATGAAGCTCCCATCCAAAGATTTAATGCGGCCTGTGACAGTATTGAAAATTTGATTTGCCCGCAGCGTGGTCGGAGCTGCAAACAGATTTTCATTCAAAACAAGACTTTTAATTTGTGAAAAGCTTTGCCCTTTGTTCAGAAGCTCAACCGTTTTGCGAAACTCCACAAACCAAAAGGATAACTTTACCGCGCCCGCACTGTATTCCTTTCTTTTCATCTCAAATTTACTCCAAATTATAATCTCCATTCCTCACTTCATCTGTCAATTGCAATCTTACCCCTCTTTTTGAGAGAAAAAGATTCAGATGGCTCATCCATAATGGCCTTTTAATTCATGAACATATGCTATTACAAAATGTTCATGAATTTTTCTAATTGATGAACAAGTAAAATAGAATAAGTCATCAATTTAATTAACGATGAACAAATACAGCCCTATTTATGATGTGATACAACTAAAATCTTGCTTTTAACCGTAAATTTTGCTATAATAAATAAAAGGAAAGTACACCGATTAGAAAAATCGATGTACTTTCCCTTTTGAATTTATAATAGCTTTCCGAGCCTGTTCATCATATTGACTTTATGCTCCATAAGGGAGTGGGCATATCGGTTGAGCGTGACAGTCGGATTTTTATGTCCAAGAATTTCGGAGAGCGTTTTCACGTCCATGCCGCATTCAAGAGCGCGGGTCGCGAATGTATGGCGCAGGGAATGGAATCCCTTGTGCGGAATATTCAACCTTTTTAAGAGCAACTCAAAACTTCGTTGGTAAGAACGAACTGACACAGGTTTCCCTTTTGCTGACACCACGAAGAGAGCGTCGCTCTTTTTCTTTATACTTTTCAATATAGGAAGCAGTTGTTTTGGCAGCGGTATCGCACGGCGGGAAGAGATCGTTTTCGGTGCGTCTATAATAAGTCCGTCTTTACTGTCATGGCATGATTTAGAAACAGTCAAGATGCCTTTCGTTAAGTCTATATCGCTCCATTGCAGGGCAATAAGTTCTCCGATACGCAGTCCACTGTAAAGACAAAGCAGTATGCCATATAGTTTATCTTTCTTCCCGTTCATAACTGCTTTTTCTATCTGCTTTTGTTCGGCAATGGTAAAGCACTCCACTGACTTTTCTTGGAGTTTTGGGCGTTTGAGTTT
>OKWJ01001287.1_pt1 | contig 19198 bp, 15 predicted proteins | sample 1607121 | NCBI WGS metagenome assembly OKWJ01 (sample SAMN04414080, study PRJEB24778) | human gut metagenome | material: faecal | host: Homo sapiens | reverse complement strand
GATCGAGGCGAAGGCGCTGCGCAAGCTGCGCCATCCCAGCCGCAGCCGCAAGCTGAAGGATTATCTGGATTAATGGCGGAAGTTATATTATCCAATCGAATGCAGGCATTAACAGACATGGTCACTCCCGGCACTGTGATAACAGATGTGGGGTGTGACCATGGTTTTGTATCTGTCTATCTGGTGCAGAAGGGCATTTCCCCGAGAGTGATCGCCATGGATGTAAGGTCCGGACCGTTAGAACATGCCAGAGAGCATATCAGGGAGTACGGACTGGAGGACAGGATAGAGACAAGACTTTCTGACGGCCTGCACAGCCTGAAGACCGGAGAGGCTGCCGGGATGATCTGCGCCGGCATGGGTGGACCTCTCATGGAGAAGATTCTTATCGAAGGAAGAGAACAGGCGAAAGAGTTTCGGGAACTGATCTTACAGCCTCAGTCGGAGATCCCACATTTTCGGGCATTCCTGATGGAAGAGGGATATCTTCTGTTGGATGAGAATATCATCTACGAAGAAGGAAAATATTATTTTATGATGAAGGTGCGCTGGCTGGGCGAGATGTCGGAGAATGCGGTGAGAGCACAGGTGCGAGAGTCCTGGAAAGCGGATGACGCTGCATCCGGACTGACCGCGCAGTTTGGCCCGATACTGCTGTACCGTAAGTGTCCGCTGCTTTTGAATTATGTAGAATGGCAGCTTATGGAACATAGAAAAATCGCGAAGCGGCTGGAGAAAGAAGCGGATGCAGCGAATCCCAAAACAATGCGGCGCAGGCAGGAGATCGCGGAGGAGACCGCGCTGCTTACCCGGGCACTGGAGTGGTATGATAATGGTAAGGAACCGGATTGCATTTAGATAATAAGACCTGCAAAAGAAGATTACAAAAGGACAGGGTGAGAAAAATGATCACAGTAAAGGTAAACGGTGAAGAGAGACAATATCCTCAGGGGGCTACCTACGAAGATGTAGCCAATGATTACCAAAAGGAGTATGATAATCTGATCGCACTGGCAGCAAGAGACGGCAAGATCAGAGAACTGTTCAAAAAGCTGACGAGGGATTGTGAGATCACCTTTTTTACATTGAAAGACAACGTGGGGAATAAGACCTATGTGCGCTCTGCCACCATGCTTTTTTTGAAAGCAGTATTTGATGTCTATGGCAGAGAGGCGGCGCAGAACTGCAGAGTAGAGTTCGCAGTGGGCAACGGATCCTATATCTCCCCCAGGGGACAGATCGCTTCGACTGCGGACAACGCTGCGAAGATCCAAGACAGAATGCGGGAACTGGTGGCGGCAAAGACACCTTTTTTAAAAAGATCTTATGCACTGGATAATGCCATGGAACTGTTTCACACAGAGGGCATGAAGGATAAGGAAAAGCTGTTCCGTTACCGCAGAGGCTCTTTTGTGAACATCTATGAGATGGATGGCTATTATGATTATTATTACGGTTATATGCTGCCCAATGCAGGTTATGTAAAATGGTTCGATGTCATCGCGTATGACGAGGGCTTTATGCTGTTACTGCCGGATAAGCAGGATCCCACGAACGTAAAACCTTTTGTGGAGCGGAAAATGTTGTTCCGGACACTGAAGGAATCGGAAGAGTGGTGCAAAAAAATCGGCATCGAGACCGTAGGAGACTTAAATGACCAGATCTGCCGGGGCTCTCTAAGTGAGCTGATCCTGGTACAGGAAGCGGAGCAGGAGCGCAAGATTGGCGAGATTGCCAAGGATATCGCAGGCAGGGGCGGTGTGAAGTTCGTTATGATCGCGGGACCTTCCTCTTCCGGTAAGACCAGCTTCTCCCACAGACTGTCCATTCAGTTAAAGACGCTGGGAAAGACGCCCCATCCCATCGGACTGGACGATTATTTTGTAAACAGAGAATTTACCCCCAGGGATGAAAACGGAGACTATAATTTTGAATGTCTGGAAGCAATCGATGTAAAGCAGTTCAATGACGACATGTGCAGACTGTTGGCCGGCGAGCGTGTGGAGCTGCCTTCCTTTAACTTCAAAACCGGAAAAAGGGGGTATAAGGGCAATTTCAAACAGCTGGGACCCGATGATATTCTGGTTATCGAAGGTATCCACGGTCTGAATGAGAAGACATCCTATGCGCTTCCCGAGGAGAGTAAATACAAGATCTATATCAGTGCGTTGACCAATATTAACATTGATGAGCATAACCGGATCCCGACTACGGACGGAAGACTTCTCCGCCGTATGGTCAGAGATGCAAGGACCAGAGGTGCGGATGCGAGACGCACCATCGATATGTGGGCTTCTGTACGCCGGGGCGAAGAGCAGAACATTTTCCCGTTCCAGGAGGATGCGGATGCGATGTTCAATTCCGTGCTGATCTATGAACTGGCGGTATTAAAGCAGTTCGCAGAACCGCTGCTGTTCCAGATCGACAAGGGAGAACCGGAATATTACGAAGCCAAGAGACTGTTAAAGTTTTTAGAGTATTTCCTGGGTGTGACCAGCGAAAGCCTCCCGAACAATTCTCTGTGCAGAGAGTTCGTAGGCGGAAGCTGCTTCAACGTGTAAACTATTCAGAGTAGCGCAATTCTGCTGACAGACGTCGAATGCTTGCATTCGTAAGACTGTGCGGCAGAATTGATGCGACGAAGTAACCACATGAGCAAAAAGTAAGCATCGTCAGATGCGATTTTGCGAATGTGGTTCTGAATAGTTTACACGGCTACCGGCGCAAACCTACCTGACCGGCGTCGAATGCTTGCATTCGTAAGACTGTGCGGCAGAATTGATGCGATTTTGCGAATGTGGTTCTGAATAGTTTACAAACTAGTATAAGGGATAGTTATCAATGACACAGAAGAGAGCTGGCAATGTTATCAACAGCATAGCGGTATGGGTCGTGCGGCTGACAGGGGCAGGGATTTTTTTGTTCCTGTCCTGGTATGCGCTTCGCTACACGCAGTACATGGATCCGGCGGTGGGAGAATTCCCGGTGAATATCAGGGATTCCATGGGACAGAACCTTTTTTGTGTGATAGTAGTTCTTCTCATATACGCGGGCTTTCGCATGGCAGGACGGCGGTTGAGTAACCGACCAAAGTTTTTACTGTGGTCATCCATAAGCCTCTTAACAATGGTGACTTTATGGATGTGCATCGCCGGTCATTGGTGGATCAGTGCTATCGTACGTCCCCCAGAGGGAGATCAGCTGTATGCCTATGTAGCAGCACTGTCTTTTGCAGAGGGAAATTACAGTTCCATACTTCCGGACGGCTACTGCGGAATCTATCCGCACCAGCTGGGATTTACGGCGATTCTGGAACTTTTCTTCAAAATCACCGGAACCACGGAATTCTATCAATGGCAGAAGCTCAATGTCCTCTGCCTTGGTGGAATTGTTATCCTGGGATATCTGACTGTGAGAGAGTTGGGTGGAAAGTGGGCAGAACAGATTCTGTATTGCCTGCTGATGGCAGCATGTTTTCCCCTGATCTTTTATACAAGCTGGGTATACGGAGAACTTTTAAGCATTATCTGTTCCCTAGCAGTGGGATGGATGCTTTTATGTTATGGGAACCGCAGGAAAAAAGGATGGCTGATCAGTATACTGCCGGTGGCGGTTATGGGCATGCTGGTAAGGAAAAATTTCCTGATCCTGTTACTTGCCCTTGCGCTGGTACTTGTAGTGTGGGGCGTGGTGCAGAGAGATCGATGGGCATGCCTTTTTGCGGGACTTGCGGTGATTCTTCCGTTATTGTCTTATCAGGGGATCTATAAAATGTACGAAGTCCGTTCCGGCTACGAACGCAGTGCGGGGCTGCCGGTGACCTCATGGATTTCCATGGGACTTCAAGAGAATCAGGGCAGATATGGCTGGTATTATGATTACCCGCTGGCACTGTATAAGGAAGTGGGACAGGATGCCGGCATTGTGGAGGTACAGACGTGGGAAGATATCCGTGAAAGATTACATACTTTTGCGGGATCCCCGGGGTATACCTGGAACTTTTTCCGGGAAAAAATATTATCACAGTGGAATGAACCGTTGTATCAGTCCCTGTTTTTTACCACGAATTTCAGGGAGGAGTACCGACCGGATCCGGACAGCACTGCGGGGAAGATCACGGTGGGAGGAGAACTTTTTTATCCGATATTTCTTATCTGTGACAAGATGCAATTTTTACTGTATTTTGGAATGCTTCTCTATTTCTGCTTCGCAGTGAAAAAGGACGGAAATATGCTGCGGCATATGCTGGCAGTGACGTTGATCGGAGGCTTTTTATTCAGTATCCTGTGGGAAGCCAAGGCACGCTATATTTTCCCTTATTATGTGGTTATGTATCCGATGGCAGTCACAGGATATTGTCAGATGATCCAGAGCCTCAGAAATGTTTTGGGTAACAGAAAACAGGCAGGAGAACGGAAAAAAGTGACAGAGTTACGCCGGGTGGCATAAACTGCTTGCTTTTTTGCCGGGGAACAGATATAATCGAACAAGTGTAAGTAAAATAGATGATCGCGGCTGCTTTATGCAGGTGAGGAAAGTCCGGGCTTCACAGGGCAGGATGCCAGATAACGTCTGGTGGAGGTGACTCCAAGGCTAGTGCAACAGAAATATACCGCCGGTTTTATGCCGGTAAGGGTGGAAAGGCAGTGTAAGAGACTACCGTCCGGCTGGTAACAGACGGAGCCATGTAAACCCCATCCGAAGCAAGACCAAATAGAGAGCGATAGACCGGCCCGGTCTGCTTTCAGGTAGGTCGCTTGATGCGGCTGGTGACAGTCGTACTAGATAGATGATCGTCATATACAGAACTCGGCTTATTTTTTGCTTACATTTCTCGAGAAATGGCGGACTGCGTAATGCGGTCCGCTGTTTGGTTATAGGAAAGGGTAGCACGCGGAGAGGAAAATCATAAATGAGAAAATTTCTTATTAGCAGGATCGGTATGAGCCTTATTATGAGCTGCGCACTGCTGCTTACGGGCTGTGGGGCAAAGCAGCAGGATACTGCGACTGCCGGAGAGACAGAAAGTGCTTCTTATACGGAGGAAGGAATTCTGCCGGATATCACTAAGTTCGAGATCCCGGAGGAGATCCCGCAGACGCTGACGGAGACGGATCTAAGGGTATTTCAGTCTCTGGTGGGTGTCCGGGCAGGTGATCTGCAAGGCAGCGGTGTGATCTATGATGAGAATGAGGAGTCTATGCTGATCGTGACGGCAGGGCACGTGCTGGAGCATGATACAGGTGAGCTTCTGGTGACTTTGCCCGATGAAACGGTCGTCGCAGCTTCCGGTATCGTGAAAGCGGAGAACTGTGATCTGGCATTTTTATGGGTGGATAAGGCAGACCTTACGGAAAGTACGTGGGAATCCTGCCTTGTGGCAGATACGGACCGGAACGCCTTTGATGCGCTGGAAGTCTATGAGGATGTATGGATGTATGGCGGCACTTCGGGGCAGCCGGTCTATGCTTTTGTGGTGGAGCCCTGGATTTATGTGGAGGATTTTACACAGTACATGCTTCTATTGCAGGGACTGATGGAGCCCGGAATGTCGGGCGGAGGTGCCTTCACGGAGGACGGAGTATTCTTAGGGATCCTGTGCGGCGCGGATGAAGAAGGAAAAGTGGCTGTGGTTCCTTACAGTATCATTGAGAGCGAGCGGGCAGGACTTGACAATCCGTGAAATATGATAGAAAATAAAAAGGATGGGTTTTTAAGCCCAGATTGGAGGAAAACACAATGACGAAAATAGATGTAGTATCCGGTTTCCTGGGTGCCGGTAAGACCACCCTGATCAAAAAGTTATTAAAGGAAGCATTGGACGGCAGCAAGACCGTTCTGATCGAGAATGAATTCGGTGAGATCGGTATCGACGGCGGATTTTTAAAAGAAGCCGGTATCGAGATCAAGGAGATGAATTCCGGTTGTATCTGTTGCTCTCTGGTAGGTGACTTCGGTACTTCCCTGAAGGAAGTCATAAACACCTACGCTCCCGAGCGTATTCTGATTGAGCCCTCCGGTGTCGGCAAGCTGTCCGATGTCCTGAAGGCTGTGGAGAATGTGGCAGGTGACCTGGATGTGGAGATCAACAGTGCAGTAGCAGTGGTAGATGCGTCCAAGTGCAAGATGTATATGAAGAACTTCGGCGAATTCTTCAGCAACCAGATCGAATACGCCGGAACCATTATCTTAAGCAGAACCGATAAGGTAGACCAGGCGAAGCTGAATGCCTGCGTGGAGATGATCCGTGAGCATAATGACAAGGCAACCATCATCACCACACCGTTAGCGCAGCTGGACGGCAAGGAAGTACTAGGGACCATCGAAGGTGCTGACAAACTGGAAGATATGATGAAGGAAATGTTAGAGCATATCCATGACGATCATGATGAGGATGAGTGCTGCGGTCACGATCATGACCACGAACATCATCATCACGACCATGATCATGATGATCATGATCACGAGTCCTGCTGCGGACATCATCACGACGATGATGAGGACGAGCACGAACATCACCACCATCATGACCATGATGAGGACGAGCATGAGCATCACCATCATCACGATCATGACGAAGACCATGACCATGAGCATCATCATGAACATGACGAGAACTGCACCTGCGGTTGTCATGACCATGACCACCATCATCACCATCATGCAGACGAAGTGTTCACCAGCTGGGGTATTGAGACACCCAACACTTACAGCGCAGAGGACATCGAGAAGATCCTTACCGCTTTGGACAGCGGAGAGTACGGTGCTATCCTGCGTGCCAAGGGTATGGTCCCCGCTCCTGACGGAACCTGGGTATATTACGATTATGTTCCCGAAGAACATGACATCAGAAGCGGTAAGCCGGAAGTCACGGGTAAGATCTGTGTCATCGGTTCCAAACTGGACGAGGACAAGCTGGCAGAATTGTTCCGCAAGTAAGTTGGCAGGACATATTTTGCATGTAGCAGGAACAGTAGGATAAATAGAGAAAGGTATGAATTATGACAAAACCGGTTTATATCATAAATGGGTTTCTGGAGAGCGGTAAGACGGAATTTATCACATTTACGTTAGGACAGCCGTATTTCCAGATCAAGGGCAGGACCCTGCTCATCCTCTGCGAAGAGGGCGAGAATGAGTACGATCCCGCACTGCTTAAAAAAAGCCGTACGGATGTGGTGCTGATCGAAGAGGAAGAGGAGTTCAATCCGAATCATCTGATCGAACTGGAGAAGCAGTATAAGCCCGCCCGCATCATTATCGAGTATAACGGCATGTGGAACTTCAAGAACATGAAGCTTCCCTGGTACTGGAAAGTGGAACAGCAGATCACGACCATCGACGGCTCCACCTTCCCTATGTACTATACCAACATGAAGTCTTTGTTGGCAGAGATGATCCGTAAGTCCGAAATGATCATTTTCAACCGCTGCGACGGCATCAAGGATCTGAATGTATACAAGCGTAACATCAAGGCAGTCAATCCTGCCGCAGATGTGATCTTTGAGGACTCCAACGGTGAGATCGACGAGATCTTCGAGGAGGATCTGCCCTACGATCTGAACCAGGATCCCATCGTACTGGACAACCAGGGCTACGGCATCTGGTATCTGGATTCCATGGATCATCTGGAGCGTTACGTGGGTAAAAATATCCAGTTTCTTGCCATGGTATTAAAGCCCGAGGAATACCCCGACGGTTATTTCGTACCGGGACGCATGGCAATGACCTGCTGTGCCGAGGATATGGCATTCTTAGGTTATGCCTGTGAGTATGCGGGCACGAAAGACCTGAAGCAGAAGGAATGGGTCAAGGTGACAGCGAAGGTTGCCAAAGAATACTTCGCAGACTATAAGGGAGAGGGTCCCGTACTTCATGCCATCAGCGTGGAGAAGGCAAAGGCTCCCAAGGATCCCGTGATCAGTTTTAATTAGAAAGGATCAGCTCTATGAAAAAGAATCCCATAAAGAGCGACCTGCGGGAGACAACAGCAGGAAAAGTGACATTTCTTTTCCTGCTGTTTTTGTATACCGGGGTCATGTTATATCTGTTCTGGATGGAATGCTATCAGGTGCCGGGATTCCAGTCGGATATGCCGGACTATGTGAATAAGGTGGCAGGCATTGCGGGAAATTATGAATTCCCGTATCCGATCCTGTTCCAGGCTGCCAGACTATCCGCATGGCTGATCGGAGCGAAGGCAGCAATGGCGGTCACCACGGCGCTTTTTAACCTGGTAGCAGTGATCATCACGAAGTACTATATGAACCGTGAGATCCGTAAAAGCAGTCATTATGAAACTTTGTCACATAAAAAGCAGGTCATGACCGACATTGTGGTGACACTGCTTGTGTTTGCGCTGTTTTTGCTGTCGAATCTGTATTCTCCCAAGAATACGGCATTTTTTGGTTTTGATTATGCATACCGCTGCATGGGCATTTATACACCGAATCCTTTTTGGAATGCCACTTACCTGGCGACCAGACCCTTTGCAATTATCTGCTTTTTTGAGACGGTAAAGATATTATCGGAATATCAGAGGGATTTTCAGTGGAAGAACTGTACGCTGTTTGCTGTCAGCCTCCTGCTGACGACCATGACTAAACCGAGCTTCACTATGGTGGTGGTGCCTCTGATCGGTCTGATCCTGCTGGTGCAGCTGATCGTAAGCCGCGGAGAAAGTTTTCGCAATGCGTTTCGTCTGTGCGTGACCATGATACCCACGGGGATAGCCCTGCTGTATCAGTTCTCCGGAATCTTTACCGGGACGAATGCTATGGGGGAGGAGACCGGGATTGCCATCGGTTTTGCAAAAGTATGGAGTAATTATTCCAAAAGTATCCCGTTGAGTATTGTTATGGGTATGGCATTGCCCATAGGCGTCCTTTGCTTAAATCTGCTGTTCGATCTGAAAAGTATAAAGCAGAACAGGTATTACTGGTTTGCGTGGTTAAATTATCTTGCAGCAACTTTGATGTTTTTAGTCTTCTATGAAAAGGGCTTCCGCATGATGCATGCGAACTTTTCCTGGGGATATATGCACGGCATGTTTTTCGTATTCCTGATGACACTGATCGTTATGATGAAAAATATCCGGGAATGGTGGAAGAGCTGGAAGGTGATCTTCGTGGTTGGTGAGCTTGCTGTTCTTCTGTATCATCTGGTGTGTGGTGTGAATTTCCTGATGTATGCTGTCATGGGGAATGATCTGGCAGGGTTTTAGATGCCGGGGTGTAAGGCAGAGTATGCAGAAAGCTGATAGTGACAGACAAGATACGAAAAATACAAAAGTTACATAAGATAATATGAGAAAGGAGAGTGTTTCATGAGTATGAGTATAGTAGCCGGTCTTCTGATTCCTTTTTTGGGGACGACTGCAGGGGCAGCCTGCGTCTTTTTCCTGAAAAAGCAGATTGGCGGCAATATACAGAGAATATTTACCGGATTCGCTGCCGGTGTCATGGTGGCGGCTTCGGTGTGGTCTTTACTGATACCTGCCATGGATATGTGTGAAGAGATGGGAAAGCTTGCATTTCTTCCCGCAATGACCGGCTTTTTGATCGGTATTGTTTTTTTGTTGTTCATCGATAGTCTGGTTCCCCATCTGCATGTGGGCAGTGAGGCTCCGGAGGGACATAAGAGCAGCCTGAACCGTACGGCTATGCTGATGTTGGCTGTGACCATTCATAATTTCCCCGAGGGTGCGGCTTGTGGTGCTATTTTTGCCGGCGTGCTGAGTGGTGACGGAACGGTTACCATGGCAGGCGCCCTGACGCTGGCTATCGGTATTGCCATTCAGAATTTCCCGGAGGGAGCTATTATCTCCCTGCCCCTTCGCAGTGAGGGCAACAAGCGGAGCAAATCCTTTGCACTGGGCGTGTTGTCCGGAGCGGTGGAACCGGTGGGCGCAATACTTGCCATTGCACTGGCAAGTATTGTGACACCGATCCTTCCGTATATGCTGGCATTTGCTGCAGGCGCCATGATCTATGTGGTCGTGGAGGAGCTCATTCCGGAAGCCAGTGAGGGAGAACATTCCAACCTGGGAACCATTGCCTTTGCGATTGGTTTTGCATTGATGATGATGTTGGATGTGGCACTGGGATAATGTGAACAGGGTAACATTTGCAAAAGCAAAGTAAGAACAGTAGGAAGGGCGTACGGGAATGTCCGTGGAAAATGAAAAAGAAATACAACAGCTGAAAAACCGGATCCGTGAACTGGCAGACAAATCCTACAACCAGAACCAGTACACCTTTACCGGATTCTTAGGACTGGCGGAGCAGGATGCCCTATGGCAGGTGGAACGGGAAGTGAAGTTCGCAGGGATCACCTTATACGGCGGCAGGGAAGAGGCAGAGCGGAAGATACTTCGCTTTGGCAGTGAGGCGGAGCTGGGCTATGAACAGCCCTTTCCCATCTGCTGTATCCGGATCAGACCTCTATCCGCGAAATTTGCAGACAAGCTGTCCCACAGGGATTATCTGGGGGCACTGATGAACCTGGGTATTGAACGCAGCACCATCGGCGATATTCTGCCGGGAGAGGGCGAAGCTTTTTTGTTCTGTCTGGATACCATTGCGGAATTTATCTGTGATAATCTGGAGCAGATCCGACATACGCATGTGAGGTGTGAGGTGGTGGATGCGGCGGCAGAAGTTGCGCAGGAAGATACGTTAAAACAGGTCATTCAGGTGGCAAGCCCACGTGTTGATGCTGTCATTGCCAAGGTATATAATAAATCCAGAAGTGACTGCCTGGAGCTGTTCCGGGCGGGAAAGGTATATGTGAACGGCAGGCTTTGTGAAAATAATTCCAAGCCCCTGGAGGCGGGGGATGTGGTAAATGCCAGAGGCTACGGTAAATTCCGCATAAGCGGTGAGCCCCATGCCACGAGGAAGGGGAAGCTTGCCATAGAGGCGGAGGTATATCCGTAGGGAAGTATTTCCGTAGCGGTTCGGTCATGAGATGACAGTTACCTTGCTTGTAAGGAAAAACCGAAGAACAAAAGGAGGTTAAACAGTGTATCATTATACTGCGATTCAATGGTTATTTTTCTTTTATTTTTACTGCTTTTTCGGTTGGTGTTTTGAATCCACATATGTATCCATAAAGAGCAGGAAATTAGTTAATAGGGGGTTCATGCGTGGACCTTTCCTGCCGTTGTACGGCAGCGGCGCCATCATGATGCTAGTGGTGTCCATGCCATTCCAGGACAATCTGGTGCTGGTCTACATCGCCGGATGTATCGGGGCTACGGTGCTGGAGTATGTCACAGGCGTGACCATGGAGGCATTATTTAAAGTCAGATACTGGGATTATTCCAAGAATAAGTTCAATTTCCAGGGACATATCTGCCTGGGGTCCTCGCTGGCATGGGGTGGTCTGACGATCCTGATGACGGAGTTTATCCATAAGCCCATTGAACATCTGGTGTTGTCCATTCCGGACAGCATCCTCACTCCGGTGACACTGGTGCTGACGGCGCTGATCGGTGCGGATTTCGCGTTGTCCTTCAAGGCAGCCCTGGATCTGCGGGACATACTGGAGAAAATGGAGAAGGCCAAGGAAGATATGCTTCGTATCCAGAAACGGCTGGATGTTATTATTGCTGTGACCAGTGAGGATCTGGAGAACCGTAAGGAAGACTTCAGTGAGAGCCTGGCGCAGAAGAAGGAAGACTTTACCGCAAGTATTACCACTAGAGTGGAGGATCTGAAGTCCAACATTGAGGGCAAGCTGGAGAGTTTCCGCACTTCCGCACAGAAATCTCCCAACCAGTATCTGGAAAGCGTGAAGAACGAGGTCGCCGAGTTGCGGCAGAAGTACACCAGAAGCGTGGCAGACAGAGAGAATGTCAGCAGCCTACGCGATTTCTTCCAGCGTGACATGATCCGTTCCAACCCTACCATGAGTTCTGAGAAATTCAAGGAAGCCCTGGAAGAATTAAAACAGCATTCCAACAAGAAAAACTAATACAGAATAATACAGAATACGTAACAACGAAGTCTGGAGCCGATCACTTTCTCTACCGGAAGTGACCGGCTTTTCTGTTGTAAAATACATTCTGCAACTGCCAGCCTTAAACAAATCTTAAAGGTTTTTCCTGTTTTTTATTAATCGTTAATCTGTTACAATAAATTCATCAACGGGACATCTGTGGACAAAGCAGATGCCCGTCAGCGTAAGGGCTCCTTGCGCAGGAAGTGTCCGGGCTGCAGCCACCGGCACAGAAATGAGGGAGAGTATGTACAATATATTGATCTGTGATGATGAGAAGGATATCGTAAACGCGTTAAAGATATACTTGAATGACAGCAATTACCATTTTTTAGAAGCTTTCGACGGTGAGGAAGCCGTGCATGCGGTAGAGACGAAAGAGGTGCATCTGGTACTGATGGATATTATGATGCCGAAGTTGGATGGCATACAGGCAATGATCAGGATCCGGGAGAAGAGTAATGTTCCGGTGATCCTGCTGACAGCCAAGGGTGAGGATTCCGACAAGGTGCTGGGACTTACGGTAGGAGCGGATGACTATATCACGAAGCCGTTTAATCCCATCGAAGTCTCCGCCAGGGTGAAATCCCAGCTGCGGCGTTATATGCAGCTGGGGGGCGGAAGTGTGCGGCCGGATGTGATCAAAGTCGGAGGAATTGAACTGGATGACAAGGAGAAACGGGTGACGCTGGATGGTGAGCCGGTAGCACTGACTCCTACGGAATATGATATTTTAAAGCTGTTGATGCAGAATCCGGGGCAGGTATTTTCTCCGAGAGAGATTTATGTGAAGATCTGGAATGATCTGCCGCTTGGCAGCGAGAATACAGTGGCAGTGCATATCCGGCATTTGAGGGAAAAGTTAGAAATCAACCCGGCGGAACCCAGATATCTGAAGGTGGTCTGGGGACAGGGTTACAAGTGTGAGAAGCAGGGATAAGAGCAGGCAGGAGAGCGGAGCAGCTTGGGGAAATAAGGAGACAGGAATATGGATAACATGGAAGAAAACAGCAGGAACACAGAACAGGACAGAGTGGATGATCCGGTGGAAAATACAGTGAGTACGACGGTAGAACCGGCGTTATCAGAGAATAAAAGGGAACGGAAAAAAAGAGAAAAAGCCGAGAAAAAAAAGAATGCGCCGGCACAGGAAAACAGCCTGATGGGCAGCACACTGGCCAAGGTCGTGGCATTTGTTCTGATGATCGCTGCCGCAATAGTGGGGGCGTTGGGACTCTATGGTACCTGCATGCTTGCAGATAGTGGAGCGTATTCCTCCGGTAAAATGATGTTTATCCATGATCAGCTGTTGTATCGGCAGGTCAATCAGGATCTGTATCGGATACGCGACTGGTATGAGAATGAGAGCTTGCAGACCATGGAAGCTTATTGCAGGCAGCGGAACATCTGGGTAAAGGTGGAGAGCTACGATCTGGATACGGATGAATTCCTGGGAGAATGGAAGAACGAGGATTATGTAGACAAGACAAATGATCTGACTTACCGGCTGGAGTCCCAGGTGCAGCATAGGAATGATAACACCTATAGCAACACAGAAACTTCCTCTGCCTATGATGGCTATGAAAGTTATGGAAGCACTGAAAGCTCTGATATCATGGAGCTTGAACCATCTGTCAATACCGGGTCTGATGTGGAAAGCATGACGGCAGCGGAGCAGAAAGCCCTTTCCTCCGGCAATCTGGAGAAATATCTGGATCTGGGGGACAGCGTATCCTTAGGTGGAGAGATTTATGTGCCGGTTGAACGGGCGGAACAATATGCAAAATGGATGATCGAGGATGCCTTAAGTGAGACAGAACGGCTGCAGGAAGAGGCTGCAGAGGAAACATTGGCAGAGCGTAACAAGCGTATTGTGGTTACCCTGACAGCGAATCCCAGCCTGCCGAAGGAAGATGAATATGCCCTGATCTATCATCAGGCAGAGCAGCTTTATGATAACCGAAATGTGATCCCCGTGGTATGCTGTGCGGGAACGATACTGGCATTATTATGCTTTATCTTCCTGTTGTGCAGTGCCGGACATAAGAATGGCAGGGAGGGTATTACTCCCAGTGCGATCCATGAGATCCATCTGGATGTGTATACAGTGGTCGTTGCCGTTGGAGCCTTTATCGGTCTGTACCTGGCTGTTGGATGGATCGGTGTGAACTCAAGTATGATCAATCTGATCGTGCTGGTGGTACTGTTTGCCGCAGAGGTGATATGGTGTACCCTGTACTTCATGGAACTGGCCATCCGCCTGAAAATGGGAAAATGGTGGCAGAATACGATTCTGTACAGAGTGTTCCGGTTCTTCGGAAGATTCTGCAAGGGGTTTTTCCGTGGTATTGTGAAATTGATCCGTGGGATTCCTGTGGTATGGAGAACAGTACTTTTGTGCCTTGCAGTCTGCGCGGCAGAGTTTTTCGGTTTAATGCTGTTTTATCACGATACAGGTGTATTACTCTTTTTCTGGGCCATAGAGAAAGTTATTCTGTGCGGTACGATTACTTTTGTGGCATTGATGTGCAAAGAACTGCAGGAGGGCAGTGAAGCATTGGCGGACGGAGATCTGAATCATAAGCTGGATACCTCCCATATGGTATTGTCCTTCAAGGAGCACGGAGAGAATCTGAACCGTATCGGAGAGGGAATTTCCGCAGCCGTGGAGCAGCGGATGAAGAGTGAACATCTGAAAACGGAGCTGATCACAAATGTGTCCCATGACATCAAGACCCCACTGACTTCCATTATCAATTATGCGGATCTCATCGGAAAAGAAGTGTCCGTTGATACGAAGGATACCGGAGACGGTGTCGGCACAGAGACTGCACAGGAGAGAGAACAGCATATATCGGAGTATGCCGAGGTCCTGCTGCGTCAGTCCCAGAAGCTGAAAAAGCTGCTGGATGACCTGCTGGAGGCATCCAAAGCCACCACCGGCAATCTGGAGGTCCATCCGGAGGTCTGTGATGTGTCGGTACTGCTGTCACAGGCGGTGGGGGAATATGAGCAGCGCTTTGCTGAAAAAAAGCTGGAGACCATCGTAAAACAGCCGGAGGAGACCGTGAAGGTCATGGCGGACGGCAGACATCTGTGGAGAGTGTTCGACAATCTGTTAAACAATATTTACAAATATGCCCAGGAGGGCAGCCGCGTCTATCTGAATGTGGAGCATGACGGACAGAATGTGAACATCATTTTCCGGAACATGTCGGCCTACCCGTTGGAGATGTCACCGGAGGAGCTGGAAGAGCGGTTCACCAGAGGGGACAGATCCCGCCATATGGAGGGCAACGGACTGGGACTGTCCATTGCCAAGAGCCTGACGGAGCTGCAGAAGGGCGATATGGAGATCGTCACGGACGGTGACCTGTTCAAGGTGGTGATCACGCTGCCAAAGACGATGTAAACTGTTTTTACGAATACGAGCACTCGACGAAACTTTGAGAAAATTTGTCTGACTCTGAATAATTGCAAATTTTCTAAAAATAGTATTGACAAAACAGAAAAGAAAGATTATTCTTAGACACATAAACAACATTCATAAGTTTACCAAACCTGTGAGGAAGAGTAGTAAGCCTTAGGGAATTTTACAGAGAGCCGTGGGTGGTGGGATCACGGTAAAGGAACTTTCGCCGAATGGACTTCCGAGGCTGGCCCGAGAACAGATCAGTTTTAGGCGTCAGCGGGATTCGGACCCGTTATCAAGCCGATGGATATGATAGTATCCAGAGAAAAGTGGACAGAATTCGTAAGGATTTGTCAAATTGAGTGGCACCACGATGATGAGCAGGAGCTTATTACCGTCTCAAATGTATAGGAATATACATTTGGGGCGGTTTTCTTTTTTATTCGGGGTTCAGTAATCTTATGAGCAAACTAATTTCAATTGCGTGGATACGCAGAAAGAGAGGAATAAGATTATGAAGAAGAGAATTTTAGCAGCAGTATTAACCGCAGTTATGGCAATGGGTGCCCTCACCGGATGTGGCAGCGCAGGAAACAAGGATAACTACACCATCGGTATTATGCAGTACGCCGTACACGGATTCTTGGATAACTGTCGTGAAGGATTTTTACAGGGACTTGCCGAGGAAGGCATCGTAGAGGGCGAGAACCTGACGATTGAATATGTCAATGCACAGGCAGACAACGGAACCTCCGCCATGACCGCCAGTAATTTCGTAAGTAAGAAAGTAGATATGATCTGTGCCATCGCAACTCCTTGCGCCATGGCAGCATATAATGCTACAATGAATACGGATATTCCCGTGATCTACACCGCAGTATCCGATCCTGTGGAAGCAGGTCTTGCTAATGAAGACGGTACTCCCGTAGGCAACATCACCGGTACTTCCGATGCGTTAGCAGTAGATGCACAGTTAAAAATGATCCGCGAGGTACTTCCCGAAGCGAAGACCATTGGTATCATCTACACCACCAGCGAAGCAAACTCCATCAGCACCATCGCAGAGTACAAGGCTCTGGCAGGCAACTACGGATTTGAGATCGTGGACAGCGGTGTTACCGCAATGTCTGAGGTGGCTCTGGCAGCAGCGGATGTCGCATCCAAGGTAGACTGCATTACCAACCTGACCGACAATACCGTAGTAAGTGCATTACAGACCGTACTGGATGAAGCTAACAAGGCAGGAATCCCTGTATTCGGTTCTGAGGTAGAGCAGGTTAAGGCAGGCTGCGTGGCATCCATGGGTCTGGAATATATCGAGCTTGGCAAGCAGACCGGCAAGATGGCAGCGAAAGTCCTGAAGGGAGAGGCAAAGGCTTCCGAACTGAATTTCGAAGTAATCTCCGAGCCCAGCCTGTATGTGAATTTCGCAGCAGCAGAGAAGATCGGTCTGGAGCTTCCTGAGAACTACAAGACCGATGCTTACCAGTCCTTTGACGAGATCGTAGTACAATAATTGGAATAATGCTGCCGTCAGGCAGAAAGTAAAAGAGTAATCTGGATATACAGAATTATAAGATATTACTTCGTGTCCCCGGTGAGACAAAACGAGGAACAGCCGCTAAGCCGTGAGGACAGAAGATATCTGTGGAATGGAGAGAACTATGGCGTTATTATTAAGCGTACTGGAACAAGGAATGATCTACGGCATCCTGGCACTGGGTGTCTACATTACCTATAAAATACTGGATTTTCCGGATCTCACGGTCGATGGCAGCTTCCCCTTCGGGGCTGCCATCACTGTGCGTCTGATCAATGGCTTCGGCGTACCGGCAATCCTCACACTTCCCATTGCGTTCCTCGGCGGAGCACTGGTGGGAATCTGTACCGGACTGATCCATGTGAAATTAAAAGTCAGAGATCTGCTCTCCGGTATTATCATGATGACCGGTCTGTATACTATCAATCTGTGGGTGGCAGGCTCCGGCTATGTAGCTATTTTTGATAAGGATAATATTTTCAACAACAGCTTTGTGAATAGTATTACCCCGGGCTTCTTGGTAAATTTCAAAAATGTGATCATTATTTTCCTGATCACCATGGTAGCAAAATATCTGTTAGACTGGTACATGAGCACCAAGTCCGGATTTTTACTTCGTGCCGTAGGTGACAATGATACCATCGTTACCAGCCTCGGCGTGGACAAGGGACTGGTGAAGATCGTGGGTCTGTCTATTGCCAACGGCCTGGTATCCTTAAGCGGCTGTATCTATGCACAGCAGCAGAGAAGCTTTGAAATCTCCATCGGAACCGGTGCGGTAGTCATTGGCCTTGCCAGCGTTATTATCGGCACCAGTCTGTTCAAGAAGGTAACATTCTTCCGTGTGACCAGTAGTGTAGTGGTAGGATCCATTCTCTATAAGGCATGTGTGGCAGTTGCCATGTTTGCAGGCATCAGCCCCAACGCCATCAAGCTGATCACAGCAGTCCTGTTCCTGATCATTCTCGTGATCAGCATGGACAGAAAGAAGGTGAAAGCATGCTAGAGCTTATCAATATCAATAAAAATTATAATCCCGGTTCGGTCAACGAGCTGTGTCTGTTCAAGGATTTTAACCTGACGGTAAAAGACGGAGAATTCGTGTCCGTCGTAGGAAGTAACGGTTCCGGTAAGACTTCCATGCTGAACATCATCTGTGGAAGCATTGCGGTGGACAGCGGCAAGATCCTGATCAACGGAGAAGATATTACAAAACAGAAGGATTATATCCGTCAGCGCCGGATCGGCAGAGTGTATCAGGATCCCTCCAAAGGGACCTGCCCCAGCATGACGATCCTGGAGAACATGTCCATTGCGGAGAATAAGGGCAAGCCGTATAATCTGGGACGTGGTGTAAATAAAGCAAAACTGGAAACTTATCGTGAGATGTTACGACCTCTGAATTTAGGTCTGGAGGATAAGATGGGCGTGCAGGTCGGTTCCCTCTCCGGAGGACAGAGACAGGCGCTGGCACTGCTCATGGCGACTATGACACCGATTGATTTCCTGATCCTGGATGAGCATACCGCAGCGTTGGATCCTAAGACTGCGGAGATCATCATGGAACTCACCGACCAGGTCGTGAAAGAGAAGAAAGTGACCACAATTATGGTCACACATAATCTGCGCTATGCCGTAGAGTACGGCAACCGACTGATCATGATGCATGAAGGAAAAGCTATCCTGGATAAGGCTGGTGAAGAGAAAAAGAGCATTAACACGGAAGAGATTATGGGAATCTTCAATAAGATCAGTGTAGAATGCGGTAACTAAATTGAGAGTTTACGAAAGTATAGCTGCGCATAGGCAAAATAAAAACCGTGATTGGGAGCGTGCTCACAAATCACGGTTTTATTCGTTATGCGGGCGTAATCATCAAATTTAGTCAATTAAGCCCCGGTAGTCTTCGTTATGCGGGGCGTAATCATCAAATTTAGTCAATTAAGCCCCGGAAGTTTTCGTTATGCGGGGCGTAATCATCAAATTTAGTCAATTAAGCCCCGGTAGTTTTTCGTTATGCGGGGCGTAATTATCAAATCTTGTCAATTAAGCCCCGGTAGTTTTCATTGCGCGGGGTGTAATCATCAAATCTTGTGTGTAGTGCCCCAAATCTTGGTTTAAGGGCACAGAGAAGCTTGATCCTGTCATCTGTGCCCACGCTGAGGCGGAAGAAGGGTACAGAGAAGCTTGCTCCTGTCATCTGTGCCCACGCTGAGGCGGAAGAAGGGTACAGAGAAGCTTGCTCC
>OKWJ01001278.1_pt1 | contig 19357 bp, 17 predicted proteins | sample 1607121 | NCBI WGS metagenome assembly OKWJ01 (sample SAMN04414080, study PRJEB24778) | human gut metagenome | material: faecal | host: Homo sapiens | reverse complement strand
CGGCGAGATTGATGCCGTCCTTGGTCGGCACAAGACTTTTGCCCTTGCGCTCGACAAATCCGGCAGAGAGCAGCTTTTCGATCATCGCCGCCCGCGTTGCCGGAGTTCCCAGTCCTTGCCGCTCTGCATCCTCCGGCATATCCTCCTTGCCCGCGTTCTCCATTGCGGACAGAAGCGAATCCTCGGTGTAGGGCTTGGGCGGCGTGGTGTAATGCTCGGAAACAGAAGCCGTGACCGTTTCAAAAATCTGCCCCTCGGAAAGCTCCGGCAGCGCCGTATCCTCTGCGCTGTCCTCGTCCGGCTTTGCTTTAAGCGCGGCGCGGAAACGGGCGTCAATGCCTTTCCAACCTGCAATCAGGATCGGTTTGCCCTTGGCGGTAAACGGCTTGCCGCCGCAGTCAAAAACCGCCGTAACGGTTTCATACTCCTGCGGCGCGGCAACGGCGCACAGCAGCTTGCAGCAGACAAGCGACATCAGCTTCTTTTCGCTCTCCGGCAGTCCGTTAAAGCCGTTGCCTGCAAAGGCCGCCGTGGGGATAATCGCGTGGTGGTCGGAAACCTTGGCGCTGTTGATGACGCGCCCGATCTCCGGCGTAAGCTCTGCGCCCTGCATAAAGGGAAGCACAGGCAGCAGCGCCGCAACAAGGTCAGTTGCCGTCTGCGCCATATCCTCGGTGAGATAATTGCTGTCGGTGCGGGGATAGGTCAGGAAACGCTTTTCATACAGGCTTTGCGCGTAGTCAAGGGTCTGCTTGGCGGTAAAGCCATAAACGCGGTTGGCTTCCCGCTGCAACGAGGTAAGGTCAAAGAGCTTCGGCGGCAGCGCAGTTTTCTTCTCCTTTTTGAGAGAAACACAAACGGCCTGCGACGATTTGCAAGCCGTTCTTAGCGCATCCGCAGCGGCAGCGTCGGAAATGCGTTCGCTTTCCGCGTCCACGCCGCCGCAGTCGATATGTACGATGTGGTATTTCTCCTTGTGGAACATCGTAATTTTTCCGTCGCGCTCCACCAGCAGATTCAGCGTAGGCGACAGCACCCGTCCCACATTCAGGGTCTTATGGTACAGTACGGAGAAAAGCCGCGTCGCATTGATACCCACAAGCCAATCTGCCCGCGCACGGCACAGCGCCGATTGATACAGCACGTCGTATTCCGTTCCGGCTCGGCGTCCGGCAAAGCCCTCGCGGATGGCGCTGTCCTCCATAGAGGAAATCCAAAGGCGGGAAAAGGGCTTCGTGCATCCGGCCTGTTCATAGACAAATCGGAAAATCAGCTCACCCTCGCGCCCGGCGTCACAGCCGTTCACCACCTCGAAAACGTCGCTGCGGTGCAGCAGCTCTTTCAGAACGGCAAGCTGCTTTTCTTTGCCGGGAGTAGGGGCATATTTCCACGTCTGCGGCAGAATGGGAAGATCCTCATAGCGCCACTTTTTGTATCGCTCGTCGTAGCTGCCCGCGTCTGCCATGCTGATAAGATGCCCAATGCACCACGACACCAGCAGTCCGTCGCCGGAAAAATACCCGTCTTTTTGCTCCGCAGCACCCAGCGCAAGGGCAACGGTCTTTGCCACGGAGGGCTTTTCACAAATAATCAAAACACTCATTCTTCATTCTCCTGTTCATCGGGATCGCTGGCGCTGTCTGCGTCCTCATAATCCCCGTATTCTTCGGTTTCGTCATCCTCGTCAAAATCGAACTCATCCAGCTCGTCGCCGCCCTTGACGCTGGATTTCGGCTTACGCAGCTTGAAGTACCACAGCGCACCGCCGCTACCCGCAGCAAGGATCAGCACAAGGATCAGGATGCCGCCCATATTGTTTTTCTTCTCCGGGGTCGGCTCGTCGGGCTGTTCTGTTTCCTCCGGCGTCGCTTCCTTTCCGGCACAATTCGTCATATCCGTTTTGCAGAGGGCGCAGTTCGTATTGACCTTGCCAGCGGTGCATTTTTCGGTGCAGGAGCAGACAACGGGCGTATTCTGGCTGTCGTCCTCCAGCAGCGCCATCAGGTCGGCTTCGTCCACGAGATTTAAGAAATATGTCTGATAGCGTTCTTCTTCCTCGTCCAGCAGCTTATCGTAGTCAATGACAATATACAGCGTATGCCCATTTCGGGTTTCCACGGTGATAAACTGCTTGTTGGTGTGTTTATCATAGAGGAGATCGCGGGTCGCAGCGATGCCGTCCTCGGTGAACGGAGTGCCGGGGACAATCGTGTTGTCCTCCGGCTGCGTTTCCTCCTGCCACGTTTCAGGCGGCAGCTCGTCATCGTAGTAGTCGCCGCCGTCCGCATAAGCGACGGTGGCAAAGGCCGTCATGCACAGCACCGCGCAGAGCAGCGCGGCGAATACAGAGCGAAAATGCTTATTCCTCGTCATCGGTCATGTCCTCCTGTTCGTGATAGGCGGTTTCCACGGGCGGCGCGTCGTTGCCGCCGCCGCGCAGGAAGTTCATCAGCTCGTCGCGGCTCATGCACATAGAGCGGACAAGATTGACGATTTCAAAGTTTTCCTGCTCGGTGCGCTGGGCTTCCAGCTCTTTCAGCCTGTTTTGGTACTCGGTGATTTTGCCGCGGGTCTTTTCGATTTCGCGGTCAATGCGGTCAATTTTGCTCATAGCCATAGGTGATTACTCCTTTCCGAATCGGTCTTTCCATGCGTAATTGCGCCCCAAACCTTTCACTTTTTCCAGCCGAGGACGGGCATTGTCCTCAATGGCAATCGCACGGGCATATAAATCAGGATGCTGTTCTTTCAGAAGCATAATTTCCTCTCGCTTCATGCTGGGGCAAAAAAAGCAGGAGGATTTTCCGGGCTGCGGCAAGTCTGCCGCTTCCAATACCCGGACGCAATCCGTCCTGCTCCATCCCCATTCAATCAGAGGATAACGATTATGATACTTTTTGTCTTTCGCGTCGTATGTCTTGGAATGATTGTACCGTCTGATCTCGCCTGCATCGTAGCCGAGGAAGCGGGTCACGCGCTCGCCGGATGCCCACACCGCACGGCACGGAGGATAGTTATTGCAGAATTTTCCCTGCGGTGCGATCTTGTGCTTTTGTGAACATCTCTTATACCCGTAGGCAATCGAGGGCAGCGTTTGAGAGCGCAAGCACTCCGTTTCAAGGGACAGCCGATTTCCAAAGCGGTCTACATTCTCTACGGTGATGATAGAGGGCATATTGTGTGCTGCAAGCCATTCGTTCATCGTTTCAATGAAGCAATAGGTGTGCGGCTGCTCTGCGCCTGTATCGGCAAACAAAATCAAATCGACGGGGATGCCATGTTGATGCAGCCCGACCAGCATTGCCGCGCTGTTCGTACCGCCCCCAAAGGAAACAATATTGATAAGCTCAACCTCCATTCAGCCGCTTTTCATAGCGGTATTTCATTTGTGCCGGATAGAGCGGCTGGGTGGGACGGCGGCTGCCTGTCCACGCCTTGCCGCCCGCAAGTCCGGCGTTCGTCCAGCCTGCGGCGCGTAGGCTCGCGCCGTTTTCGGTGTCTAAGGTATAGGTGACAATTTTGTGGTAGCCCATCGCCCGCGCAGCCCGTGCCGCTGCCGCATAGAGGATGCTGCAAGCGTTCTTTGTGCCATCGCTGCACAAGCGGTTAACTTCCAACGTAAAGCCGTCGTCCAAATAGCGGCTCACAGGCCGTCCCACAATGGCAACGGCACAAAGCCGCCCATTTTCAGCACAGCCAATGGAAAACTTGTGTCCGGCAACGGGCTTGTGGTGGCGGTGATGCTGCCGCACAAACTCGTTCGCCTGCGCAAGAGAAACAGGGATCAGCGTCAGCATAGCCGCCCTCCTTAGTTGTACGGCGGTCTGGCATAGGCGTAGAAATGTGCCTGCCAATAGCTGCTGTTCAGGTTGGAATAGGAGATCGGATCTCCGCAATGGATCATCATGGAATTGCCGACGTAGATTCCCACATGGCTAACGCCCGGAGTATCGTATGTCCCGACGAAAAACACGAGGTCGCCCGGCTTCGGGTTGGAAACAGGGGTGGAAATATTGTAAAGCCCCTGTGCGCCCAGTCTGCCCGTATTGCACACGCCGCTGTTTGTCAGCACCCAACTCACGAAGCCGGAGCAGTCAAAGGAGGTGGACGGGCTGCTGCCGCCCCACACATAGGGGTACCCCAAATACTTTTCTGCTTCTGTGATAACGGCGGCAAAGGTTTCGTCCTCCATTGCAGAGGGCGGGATCTCATATTCCTCCGGGCGGTTCGTGATGTACTTGGGGATATACTCGCTATCTCCGAACAGCTCCGGCTTGTTGCCCAGCACCGACATATACAGCGCATACTTGGACAGCGTTTCTTCGTCCATGATATAGACAGGGATATGCGAGAGATCGAAGTTTTCCAGTTCTACGGTGCAGATGTAGTAGTTATACGGAACTTCTACCTCATACTCATTCCCCTCGCTGTCCGTCCGGGTAACGGTGCGGTAGCGCACCTCGGTCACGACGGTTTCTGTGAGAATATATTGTTTTTCAAAGAGCATTTGCAGCGTCCCTTGCACCTCGCTTGCCGTCCATGCGCCGTCATGCAGCGCAGAGAGGATCGATGCCAGGACATAGGGATCGTGCTTGATCTCGTCAAGGTCATAGTGGTATTCGTCGTAATCGTGGGTACGTTCGTAGGTGTCGAGATATTCTTGCAGCTCGGCTTCCAGCGCACAGTAGGCGGCTTCGGCGGCAAGAATGTCCGCGTCCTCCGACTGATAGCTGGATGCTGCCACACCGCCGCCAGCCGCGCCAAACAACGCAGAGCAGGATTGCAGCCCGCCGATCAGCATGACAATCAGCAGGAAACCAGCCAGAACGACCAGCACACCTTTCCAATGGCGGGCAACGAACTCCGCTGCTTCCTTTGCCTTTTCTACCGCTTTTTTCGCTGCCGTCGCGGTGGCTTCTGCGGTTTTCTCGGCGCTTTTGGCGGTAGCCTGTGCGGTACTGCCCGCAGTCTTTGCCGTTCTTGCAGCCTTGGCATACTCACGCTTTAGACGCTGTTTCTGAAAAAAGCGATTAAGCGGATTGCCGGAGAGCATTTCAGGGTTATCATGCAGCGCCTTTTGGTAGAGATATTCTGCATTGGCATTTACCGCTTTGCGCTCGGCCTTTTCCGCAGCGCGGTAGGGTTTCAGCTTGCGGTGACGGCGCTCCCAGCGAATTGCACCGCCTGCGCCATGCTCGGCAAGTTCTTCGGCTTTGTGCCCACTTTCCACGCCGACGTTTTCATGCTCGACCTCATGGATTTTTCCGTGCGCCTGTACTGCGACCTCCCGCAGCGGACGGCCTAACGGATTCGGTTTCAGCTTGGGCGGAGACTTATCCACGGTATCAAAGCGCAGCTTGGTCTTGGCTGTGCCGCTGGCTTCATCAAAGACACGCTCCTTGCGCAGCACCCGTTTCTTGGGAATCGCTGCCTGCGCCGCATCCAGCTTGTCGGCGGCCTTTTCCGCACGGTGGATATGCTTGTGCAGCTCCGGCGCAGCGCGTTCTTCCTCGGAAAACTGCAAACGGGATGCAGAATACCGCTGCTGCGCCGCGTCACTGGACATCCGTGCTGTCTGCCGCGCCTTGTGTGCGTCATGCTCTGCGGCCGCACGGTCAATGAGCTTTTCCGCTGTACCACCCGGCGCGGCGGACGTTGGAATATCCTGCGGGATATGGGAAATGGGGCTGCCGCTCTGCGGCTGAAACGGCTCGGCGCTTGGCTGCTGCGGTTTTGGCTGCTCCTTTTCCGGCTCTTTTTGCTCCTGTGGGCGGAGCTGCCGCCCGTGCTTGGGGGCGTCCTCTGCCGGATTCATAGGTGCGTCGCGTTTTCCCATCTGGACAGGCTGCCCATCCGGGGAAAGCTGCTTTTCCGCGTCACGCTCGGAAATATGGATTTCTTCACCCGTGGTCTGATTGTCCAGCACCGCGCCGTCGCGGGTCATGCGCTGGGTGAGCTTATCGCGGGGCTTAAATTCTTTCAATGGGTATCACCTCCGATCCGTTCCCGTGCAAGGGAACAAAACTCCGTGTTCAGTTCAATGCCGATGTAATGCCTGCCGTGCCGCTTCGCCGCAAGCCCCGTTGTGCCGCTGCCCATAAACGGATCAAGGACAATACCTCCCTTGGGACAGCCCGCCAGAATACAGGTTTCTGCCAGCAGGGGCGGATAGGCGGCAAAATGCCCGCCCTTGTAAGGCACGGTGTTGATAAACCACACATCGCGCTTTGCGCGGACGGGTGAGATCATGTCGTCGGTGATGCTGCCTTTTTCCCTCGGCTTATTGATATTCTGTGTCTGCGGTTGTCCCGGAACGGGAGCGGAATACTTGCCCACGCCGCGCCCAGCCTTTTTGCGCAGGGCGGTCGTGGGGGCAATGGGTTCGGCAATGGCAAGCCAGTCATAGAAATAACGCCTGCTCTTGGTGAGCATAAAAATATGCTCATGGCTGCGGGTGCAGCGGTCTTTGGTACTCTCCGGCATGGGGTTTCCCTTTGCCCAGATCACGTCATTGCGCAGATACCAGCCGTCGGCGCGGAGCGCAAAGGCCAGCATCCACGGAATACCGATCATGTCCTTTTGCTTGCAGCCCCGCACCGCTTGGCAGAGAGAAATGTTCTGCCCGTTGCGCCCCTGCGGATATTTGGGGTCGCGGGTATCGCCTTTGCTGCCTGTGCCGCAATAGCTGTCCGCGATATTTACCCACAAGGTCCCATCCGGGCGCAGCACCCGGCGCACCTCGCGGAATACCGCTGTCAGCCGCGAAATGTATTCCTCCGGCGTGGCTTCCCGCCCGATTTGTGCGTCCATGCCGTAATCCCGTAGCCCGTAGTAGGGCGGCGAGGTCACGCAGCAATGAACACTGCCCTCCGGCAGGGCTTTCAGCACATTCAGACTGTCGCCGCAGAGAATGGTATCAAGCTCCATCATCATACGCCGTTCACCTCGCTTGGCTTGTTATGCAAAGCTTTGCATAACAAGCCTAATGAAAAGTTTTTATAAATGGAAAGAGTGATTGTAATTAGCTGTCTATAAAGCATTTTTATGAAAAAAACTTGCGATAATAATTGCATGGATGTCTCCTTTCAACGACAATAGACACACCACCTTGAAAGGAGAGTGTGTCTATGATTACAAACAATTTCAACAAAGAGCTTCGGGGTATTTCAGATGCATTACGTGATTTGGGGTACACTGACAGCACCATCGGGCTGCGTCAACGCTATTGGAAAGAGTATTGCTTTTTCCATGGAAGTCTCGACATTGATGAAGCGTCAATGGATGAGTTTCTGCTGAAAAACTACGATATTCAGAGTGGGAATATCAATGTTTCCAAACGGCAGTATGAGGTAAGAGCCGCGCTTCGCAACTTGCTGGAATATCGCCGTTATGGAAAAATCAGAAACTATCATACGCCGTGGTTCAAGGATTTGCCGTGGGTTGAGTCTTTCCGAGCTATAACAGAAGATTTCATCTCGCATCTGCGGAGTCAGAACAGCAAGCCAGAAACTATTGTCAATTACGAACGTACACTAAAACGTATCACCAACCATCTGCATAGCGTAGGAGTGGATTCTTTCAGAGATATGACGCCAGAGCATATCTCATCTTTTTTATCTACATCTATTCCGGATCTTGTCAGAAATCTTCGCGCCACGCTTTGCCATCTGCGTGTCTTCTTCCGGTATCTCTACTTGAATGAATTTACAAAGGATGACTTGTCTCTTTTTATTCCAAAGTCCAACGTACTGCTGAAGCGGAAACACATTCCGTCTACTTGGACCAGAGAAGATATTGATAAAATCCTGGCTTGCATTGATTTAGCCAGTCCCGTCGGTAAACGGGATTACGCAATCATTCTGCTGGTTGCCCGGCTTGGAATTAGGGTCAGCGATGTGATTCGATTGGAATTTGACAATATAAAGTGGGAAAAGAATTGTATTCAGATCTCGCAGTACAAGACAAATGAGCCATTGGTTCTTCCTTTGTTTGAAGATGTCGGACAGGCAATTATTGACTATGTGAAGAATGGGCGTCCCGCATCTGATTTGAAGCTGGTGTTTATTACACATAAACCGCCATTTCAAAAATTCAGTGACAACAATCACCTCTACGGTATGTTTAACAAGTATCTGTATAAGGCGGGCATCGAGGTCACGCCGGAGAAAAATCACGGGATGCACACACTTCGGCACAGTCTGGCCAACGAACTTCTAAGGAAAGAGATTCCGCTTCCGGTTATTTCGGAGATTCTCGGTCACAAAAGTCTAGAGACCACTATGCAATATTTACGCGCAGATACGGAGCAGCTGCGGTGCTGCACCTTAGTGGAGGGTGAAAATTATGCAGTCACCACCTAAAACAGCAGTTTTCGAAAGTGATCTTGCTCCGCTGCTGTCTGCATTCGTTGCAGAAAAACAGCGATTCGGATTCAAATACAACAGCATTGAAGCATATTTGAAGAGCTTCGATACCTTTCTTCTGGGGAGAGACTGCCAAAATTCCTTGAGTAAAGAACTTATGCTCGAATGGATAGCGCCGAAAGCGCACCAAAAATCCGCAACGATTGAACACCGCATCTATATCATGCAACGCCTTGCGGATTTTTTGAACCGCAACGGTTTTTCCGCATATCGAATTCCATCTGAACTGATTCCAAGAAAAGTGCATGACTTTGTTCCTTATATTTTTACCTATGATGAGATTGCGCGAATCTTAGCAGTCGTTGATGGGTTTCGGTTCAACAAGTGCAGCCCGAAGCGCCATATCGTCTATCCTTTGTTGTTCCGTGTCCTATGCTTTTGCGGACTCCGCATTTCTGAGGCGTTGAATCTAACTGTGGGTGATGTTCATTTCGAGGATGGATTCTTTCTTCTGAGAAACACAAAAACAAGTCTGGATCGTCTCATTCCGCTGGATGACAATTTAAGGGTGCGCTTTATGGTGTACAGTGAACAGATGGGTTTTCTTAGGAAAGATGAATACTTTTTTCCCTCACCGGATGGTTCCAGATACAGTCTTGCTACAATGGACACAACGTTTAGGGATATTCTTTTCAGGGCCGGCATTCCATACCGTGGCAAGGGAAAAGGTCCACGGCTGCATGACTTAAGACACACATTTTGCGTACACAGTCTCCAAAAGCTGACAGCGCATGGTGAAGACCCCTATGCAGTGCTTCCGCTGTTGATGACATATATGGGACACAGAAGTGTGCAGGCAACCAGCCAGTACATTCATCTCTCCGCCGAAAGTTTTCCGGCTATCCTAAAGCAATCCGAATCTTTGTTTGGCAACTTAATACCGTTGGAGGACAACTCAAATGAAACATCCATCTGATTTTGCTATCTGCATTTCAAATTACCTTACCAAACACTTGGCAGGCGCAAGAAATCTTAGCCCCAATACTATAAAGTCATACCGGGACACCTTTTGCCTGCTCTTATTATTTATGAAGGAGATGAACAAGAAGATAGACAGGATTTGCTTGGTTGATATTGATGCCGACTTGGTTATTTGCTTTTTGGATTGGCTGGAAGTGAACCGAGGGAACAGCGCTTCGACAAGGAATGTGCGGTTAGCTGCAATCCATGCGTTCTTTCGATATGTGCAGTTCCAAAATCCAGAAATGCTGCTGCATTGCCAGCGTATCCTTGCCATTCCGATGAAAGAAACAGAAAAGAGATTTGTGGAATACCTGCCGGAACAGGTGCTGAAAGAACTGCTTTCCCTTCCGGACCAGACGAAAAAATATGGAATACGAGATACGGCGCTGTTGTGTTTGCTCTATGACTCTGGTGCAAGAGTGCAAGAACTGATTGATCTTTGCTTGTTAGATATTCGTCTGGAAACGCCAGCAACGATCCGGCTCTATGGCAAAGGAAGAAAAGTGCGCGTCGTTCCGCTTATGTCACAGACGGCAACCATATTGCAAAAGTATCTGAATATGTGGCATTTGGACGCTGCGCGGAAACCAGATGATCCAGTGTTTGTCAACCACCAAGGAAAGCGACTTACCCGTCCCGGAGTCACTTATATTCTAAATAAATACATGGCGCAAGTTTCTTGGATGGAGGGCAAAAAAGGGATTACTCCGCATATTATCCGCCATTCCAAAGCAATGCACCTGCTCCGTGCGGATGTTGATCTTCATTACATTCGAGATTTTCTTGGACATGTGCAAATTGAAACGACCGAGGTTTACGCCCGTGCGGATGCGGAAATGAAGCGCAAAGCATTGGAAACAGCAAATCTCGATCTTCCAGCCGAATTCCAGACAAGTTGGCAGAAAGACCAAAGTCTGTTATCCTGGCTACAATCGCTATGACAACGAAACAAAAAAATTTATCGAAAGACATTTGGGCAAGAACGGCTGAAACTCAGCCGTTCTTCGCATTTCTTTCCATTATTCAGAACTTTTCATTAGGCTTGGTGGACATGATGCGGTAAAGCTCGGTGTCCCGTGGGAACTTGTCTGCAAAGGGCAGGATCACATTTTCAAAGAACAGCAGCCCTTCGCCGGGTGGGGAGTTGGTAACGAACTTTAGCTGCTCCGGCGAGATATTCAGACGTTCAGCAAGAATTTTGCGGTCGCCTGCCGCTTGGTTGAGCATACAGATGAAGTCTGAATTTTCCAGAATATTTTCGATTTCCGGGCTGGACAGCAGATCCTTGACGTTTTGCGTCGCACCTGTTGGCACACCGCCCCATTTTCTGAATCGCTTCCAGATCTCCGCGCTGTATGCTGCGGTTTGCGGCTCTTTTAATAACAAATGAAATTCGTCCGCGTAGTACCATGTCGATACGCCTGTGTTGCGGTTGCGGGTGACACGATTCCAAACCTGATCCTGAATCACCAGCATACCCGGCTTTTTCAGGTTCTTCGGCAGCTCCTTGATGTCAAAGCAGACAAAGCGGTTGTCAATGTCAACCGTCGTTCGGTTGTTAAAGAAATTGAGCGATCCCGACACATACAGATCAAGCGCCTGTGCCACACGGTCGGCTTCCGGCAAATGCTGCGCTGTCAGCGCGGCATGGAGGTCGGAGAGGATCGGCATATTCTCTGGGCGCGGGTCTGCAAAGTAGGGCTGATAGATACGCTGCACAGCGCGGTCAATTACGGTGCGTTCGATGGCTTCCAGCCCGGTCTTGCCGCCCATAATCAGCTCACAGAGGGACAGCACAAAATCGGATTTGAGCGCCAGCGGGTTTTCGTCCTCGGAATAGTTCAGGTTGATGTCCAGCGGATTCAGGTAATCGCGGCTGGTGGGAGAGAGCTTGATAATCTGCCCATGCAGCAGCTTTACCAGCGGCGCATACTCGCCCTCCGGGTCACATACCAGCACATGATCGTGGGTTTTCAGCAGCACACCGATCATTTCCCGCTTGCAGGAGAATGACTTGCCGCCGCCCGGTGTGCCGAATACAAGGCCGTTGGGCGAACGTGCATTTTTGCGGTCAAGCATAATCATGTTGCCGGACTTGGCGTTTAGCCCGTAGTAGAGGGAATCGCCGCCTTGAAATAGCTCCTGCGTCACAAAGGGAACGATGATTGCCACGGCCGAGGTCGTCATGCCCCGCGTGATATGGATTTGATTTTCCCCCAGCGGCAGCGAGGACACAAGACCGCGCTCCTGCTGGAAGTCCAGCCGCGTCAGGGTGCAGTTGTGCTTTTGCGCTACGCCTGCTGTACGGAACACATCGTTTTCCAGCTTGCGTTTGGTATCTCCGTAGTTCAGAACAAGAAACGTCAGCAGAAAATACCGCTCGTTGCGGCTTTGGAGATCTTGCAGCAGCTTTTTCGCCGCACCACCGTAGGTGGCAAGGTCGGACGGCAGAATATCCATATCGTAGCCGTCCCGGACAGCCTTTTTCTGCTCCTGAATTTTCATAGCGTCAAGGTCTGTGATTTTCCGCTTCACCATTTTTACGGCTTCTGTCTGCTCCAATGCCTGAATATGGATATTGACGACAAGGCTACTGTCCGTATCAAGAAAATCGGTCAGTATGCGGTCGGTCAGCTCCGGCGTAATGATCTGCAAAAAACTTGCAGCGCAGAGCTTGCCGCCCATCTGGAACATACGGCTATTCTTGAACGCAAAGGAGGATGGCGCGATAAAGTCCTTGGTGGAAAGCCCCGACGGGGCAAGCCACTTCCAGTCAAAGTTGAAGCGTTCTCCATCCGGGTGCATGATGCCGTGCAGCACCTCTAAACGCTCCTTGCCGTCCAGCACACGGGACACCGCACCCATGATTTTGAAGTAGCCCTGAATATCCAGCGAGATACGCGACAGCCTTGCCCGTGCCGCCTTGAGGTTATCGGCTTCAATGGTATAGGTAATGTATTTGGTTTTCACGCTGCCGTTGTTGCCGCGAGCAAGCTGCCGTTTGAGGATGTCCGTCTGCTCCTGCCGGATCGGGTCTAAACCGTCGCCAGTGGGCGGCATTTCAAAGCTCCGAGCAAGCTGCTCCCGATCGGACTTACGGTTGGGATAGGTGAACTGCACATGGATGGAAGAATCCAAATAGTTATACAGATCGCAGAGATATTCAAAAATAGCCGTCTGATCGTCAGGCTGCGCAAGCAAATAGTTGATGTCAAAAAACTCAATGCTCTGCGAATAGCGCCTGTTTCCGAGATAGCAGATACCGTCCGGGTACATGATCTGATAGGGTATCGTGTCCTGCGCGGTATGGGGCTTGCCGTCACCGCGATATTTACGAATGACGGCTTCAATCTGTTTTCTTTCGGCGCGGGTGAGCTTGGACTTGTCCGCCATGCTTTTTGCTTCCGCGCTGTCTGCTCTTTTCGACAATCGCCTTTACCTCCTGTTCCATTTGATATTGACGCACAAGGGCGTCGTATGCGTTGACGGTCTGATAGAGGCGCTCCTTGGGGCGCAGAAAGCAGCTTTCTATGATCTGCCGCCCTACCACTTCAAGGGGCTGTCCGTTCTTCTCATACACCCCAAACAGAAAACCGGGGAGCATGACAACGATCATCACCATTGCCGCAGCCGTCGTCCCGATGCCGCCTTTGAGCAAAAAGAAAAGCGGCACTCCCATGAGCGCCGCCAGCCCAAAACAAATAAGCTGCCGCTTTGTCAAATTGAAAAGCACCTTGGATTTGATTTTCGTCAAATCCTTTGGCACGTTTACATAGGCCATGCGCTAACTCCTTTCCGCAAGCGTAATATCGCTTGCAATTTCATTGCCCCATGCGTCCCAGCCCGGCGTTTTCTGCTGGGCGAACAACTCCACGCGGGGCAGATCGCCCATGAGCGCAAGAATCTTGTCCCGCGCTTCATCCGGCTTTTTACTGTGCTGTTCAATGGGACTGATGATAAACTGATGTACGCTCGCCGACTGCCGTTTGGGTTTGCCCTTGGTCGCCAGCAGACAGATTTCCGCATTACTGCGTGTCCAGTAGCCCATGCCGTAAAACCATGACGGGCTTTTGCGGTTGCGTTTGAGCCAGACGAACGCCACGGTTTTATACCGAAAGCCCCATGCGCGGATCAGCCGCAGAGCTTCGGGAAGCTGCGGAAAGGTTGCCCAGAGGAACAGGGCGCAGTCTTTCGCCGCCAGCTCCGGCACGGGCAGGGTGCAAAGCTCGTCAATGCTCATGGTGGGATAGTGATTTTCTGCCGCGCCCTGCACCTTTCTCTGCTCATAGCGCCACGGCGGGTCTGCGTAAATGATGTTGTACGTTCCGATAGGCAAGCCCTCCGTCAATGAGCGCTGAACACGGCCTTTGCCATACTGCCCGTTTTGAACAGGCAGAAGCACAGCAGCACCGTATAGCCCATTGCCAGCCAGATCGCGCCGGACACGTCGCCCGTCGCGGAAATGCTCTGGATCAAGACCGAGTAGATGCCCACGACCACCATAATCAAGAACGCCTGAAAGCCCAGCGCCAGCAGAGATTTCAGATAATTTTGCCCGACATTGCGCCATTCTCCGTTTGTCATGGTAGCAAGCGGGATGGGTCCCAACGAGGTCACAAGATATATTTCAATCATTCTCCCGTAGACCACCAGCATAATGCAGATGGAAAGAATGTTCATCGTCAGCCCGACAAACAGGGATTGAAACCACAGCCCAATCAGTCCGCCAAGGCTCATAGCTTCCAGCGACGTTTGCAAATCGCCCACAAGGGAATCTATGTCAATGCTGGTATTGCCGATTATCACTCCTGCGCTCTGATTGACGACCTGCTGCGCCGCATCAAAAACGCCCATGACGATATTCCAAGTGTTCGTGACGATCAAAACAGCCGCGTAGGTTTTGAACACCCATTTGAAGAACATAAAGGTGTCAATGTCGTGCAGATTATTTTTCTCTGTCACCATCTGGATCAGCTCGTAGGTCATTACAAATGCGAGAATTGCACCTGCAATCGGGATAATGACGGATTCGGACAGGTTGCGGATCATATTGAAAATGCCGGAGTTCCAGCCCTGCGGCGTCGCTCCGACATCAGCGGCAATTTCACCCACCTTTGTATTCACCGTATCGAACAGCCCCGACAGGTTGCCGATGATTCCGTCGATCAGAACGCCCTTAAACCATTCCTCCAGCCAATCAATAATCAAAAGGCAGCACCTCCTTTCCCGCGCCGCCCCCGGTTAGAGGGACGGCGCGGCGGTGTATTTCAGAATCGGTTAGCTGAACAGGCCGGAGAGCAGCGGGACAAGAACGCCGCCAATCAGGGCAACGCCGCCGCCCGCCATGAGCTGTTTCATGCCCTGGCTTTTAGCGCCGGGGTTGTCCGAGCCATAGCCCTCCAAGAGGTTAATCACACCCCAAATGCCAAGGCCTGCGCCGAGCGCGATCACGAGGGTCTGCAAAACATCAACTGCGCTATTGAAAAATGCCATATTCGTACCTCCATAAAATCATGTTGAATTGATGTGTGTAGGAAAATCGCAGCCGTTTTCTCCGGCTGCGGCATCGGAAGTATCGTCGTTCTGGGCGAAGTGCTGCTCTGTCCATTCGTACAGGGCGAGTGCATACAGCCTGTCATGCGACATCATAAGACGGTAGGCTACATCCTGCGAAACCGCTTCAATGTCAATATCTGTGTAGGGAACACCGCGCCTGTCACAATCCTGCATCTGCTCCCAAAGGGCAAGACCACAGAGGATGTTGCAGCCAATCTTTTCCCATTTGCGCATACATTCCATAAATGCCTGATAATTCGAGAATTCCATAAACAGCTCCTTTTGCCGCGTTATTCTGCGGCGGTAAAATCAGTGTCCTCGTCGGACAACTCAATCTCATAGAGGTCAAACGGTTCCTCCGGCGCAATCACCGCTGAGGGATGTTTCTTCTTTTTCCGCTGCACCCGAATGTAGCGTTCTACATCAAAGGTGTTCTTCTTGTCGGCGTCGGACAGGTACTTATAGCGCGGGTGCTTGGTGATGTCGTACTTCTTGGAGAAGAACGGGCGCACACCGCGTAACTGCAAGATACACATTCCGCCGTCCATCGTTGCGATTTCGTCCTGCGTCATCAGCTCCTTTCCTAATTTTTGATAATTTAAGCCGTGGGAGATTTCCTTGCCCCGATTCTCCGAGGTATTGAAACTGTCGATGGTTTCCTTGCCCAATATCTCCGAGATTTCTTTCAGGGTCGTTTTCTCCTTTCCGCCTAAAAACAGCATGGTGTCGCAGTTGCCGACAATCGTATCGGCGTTATCCCGATAAATTGCTTTGAGCTGGCTTTGCGACTGCAAAATAATAGAAGCCGATATTTCACGGCTTCGGATGGTGGCGATCAGCTTGTCAAAGTTTGGTATCTGGCCGATGTTTGCGAACTCGTCCAGGATCAGCCGCACATGGACGGGCAGCCGCCCGCCGTCGTCGGCCTTATCGCACAGCAGATTTGTGAGCTGGGATTGCAGAATGGCAATGACAAAGTTAAAGGTCGAATCGGTGTCGCTCATAATGAGGAACAGCGCCGTTTTCCTATCTCCAATGGTATCGAGCTCCATTTCGTCATACGCCATCAGGTCGCGCAGCTCTTTGATGTCAAAGGGTGCAAGCCTTGCGCCGCAGGAAATCAAGATGCTCTTGGCGGTTTTTCCCGCAGCCAATTTGTATTTGCGGTACTGCTTCACGGCGAAATGCTCCGGCTCGCGTTCCTCCAATCGGTCAAACAGAAGATCCACGGGATTTTTATAATCCTCGTCGTCCTCGCGGGTGTCGCTGGCATTTATCATGTCAAGCAGGGTGATGAAGTTCTTTTCTTCCTCCGGCGCTTCGTAGTGGATATAGCCGATCAGCGCCGTGTAATAAAGGCGCTCCGCTTTCACCCAAAAATCCTCGGTGCTTTGTGCGCCCTCGCCCTTGGTATTGATGATGATGGTATTGACCAATTTCAAAATGTCTTTCTCCGTGCGCAAATACGCAAAGGGGTTATAGTGCATACTCTTGGAAAAGTTGATGGTGTTGAGAACGGCAATGCGGTATTTTGCCCGCTGCAAAAGCTGTCCCACCTCGCAAATCAAACTGCCTTTGGGATCAGTAATGACATACGAGCTGTGAAGCTGCATGATATTGGGCTTACAGAAAAACCGTGTTTTGCCGCTGCCAGAGCCGCCGATGACAAGAATATTCTTGTTTCTTGCGTTCTTCGGGTCTTTGGGGCGGTTGGACATCATCAGCCGTTCCGTCTGCGTCAGCAGCACATTGTTGTCAAAGACAGGATCAATGAACGGCTTGATGTCTGCCACTGTGCCCCAACGCGCCGTGCCGTACTCCATGCCGTGGCGGTATTTCTTGGCGTTCTTCTGCTTGGAGTAGACCACCAGCCGGATAATCACCGCTGCGGCAAGCCCAATCAGCAGATCGGTGGGATGGAAGCTGGGGGCGGCACTTGCAAAGGCAGCGGAGAAGCCCTGCCCGATATGCAGCAGCTTCCCAGACAGATCCGCACCCTGCGCCAGCCGGAACGCCTGTCCGACCTTTCCAAACAGATAGACAAAGGCAAGATATGGGAGATGGAGCATGATTTGCTTTTTGATTTCCGGCTTCATCGGTCGATCCCCCTGTCCATATTTTTCACCTTGTCCCGCTTGACGGTCTGTGCGGCTTCGGCTTTCTTCTCGGCAAGGTCGCGCCGCACAGAGGGCTTGCGCTCCTTATCCAGCTTTTTCTTGGAAAACTCCCGAAACGCTGCCGTCAGCACGTCCGCGTCCCGTCCCTTGAAAAACACAAGGTATCGGTCATCTGCTTTTTTCAGCGCAAAGTCAATGCCGTATTTCTTCGCCGTGCTTTCAAAGGCTTTGATATTCGCATCGGTGATTTCAATATTGGAAACGCCTGTGCCGTGCCGCATAAGCTGTTTCAGCGTTTGCTTGCCGCGATGGGGCGTGTCCCTTGCCTTGCGGTAGAGCTGCAAGAGCTTCCGCAGCGCGGCTTGCAGCACCTTTCCGTCCAGCTTTGCCGTCTTGATTGCAAGGGCAATCGTCTTTCGGGTTACTTCTTCCTGCAACGGTTATCACTCCTTTCGATTTTTCTGCCGCAGTCAGGGCGGGCGCACCCGCCAGATCAGCCATATTCTCATAGGCTCTCGTCCGGCGAACAGGAATAGTCCGGGATGCCTGATTTCGGCTTGCCCCAATCAGGACTTGCCATGTCGTGCGCGACAAGGGCGGTATAGTAGTTGTCGATGGTGGACGGAGCATTGAACAGCACCGCCCGCAGATATTGCTTGATGTTGCGGATCTTCGTGGTGTTCTCCCGCATACAGTCCATGACAAACTCGATGTGGCTGCTGTTCAGCTTCAAGAATTTACTCTTTACCAGCTCGGCGGGGTAATCATCGCCAGCGATGCGGAGCGTCTTTCGCGCAGAGCAGACAGTTTCCAGCATGAGGTCTACGATCTCGTCCAAACGCTCCTTGTCCATTTTCGGGTCCTGCGTGAGCGTGTCATACTCGATATTCTCCATGATGATTTCACGGTAAATATCTACGGCGCTCTGTTTGAACGCTTCCGTTCCTTTCCGTTCCGGCGCAGCCCTGCAAGGTGAGGGGTCAGGGGAAAGGATAGGAAAGGAATCGGTACTTGATAGATCCGTAATTGATTTTTCTTTCTTTGATAAGTTAGTTCTTGATCTGTCTTTATTTAATTGCGTTGGATTTTCCGACGTCGGATTATCCGTTGTCGGATTTTCCAACATCGGTTTACCCGGTATTGGATTTTCCAACATCGGCTGCGGCTGCTCATAGATGGTATATTCGATAGCAGTCATTTTGCCTTTTTCATCGCGCCCCTGCCGCCGCAGGATATATCCGGCTTTTTCAAGCTCCCATACGGCGGTGCGGATCGCGTCAATGCTCTCACGGTTGATATGGGACAGCCCTGCAAGGGTATAGTCCCAATCCTCCGGCAGGGACAGCATTTGCGACAACAGCCCCTTGGCTTTCAAGGTCAGCTCCTTGTTTCGCAGATGGTGGTTTGACATGACGGTGTACCCGCTGTTGCGCTCCACCCGAAATACTGCCATAGGTTATCAGCTCCTTTCGCTCACTTCGCTGTGCCGCGACGGATGGCGGTCAGCTTGCCCGGCTCATACGGACATTCCGCATACACACAGAACTGGTACTTCCAATGCGGACGGTAAAAGTGACAGGTATTGCAATCCTCACAGTCGGCACAGCCGCCGTTTTCGTAGCGGTCAAAGCCGGGCTTTCCCCGCATGAGCATTTCAAACGCACGGCTGCTGCCGTTCGTAAAGTACATTGTGGCTGCACCTCCTTTCAGATTTGGGCAGAAAAAAACGCCGTAGACTTTTCTCAAAATCTACGGCGTGGGCGTATGCGAAAAGGGATGCTGCCTTGCGGTAACATCCCTTTTGTCGCTTGGTTATTCAATTTTTGAGCTAACCTGTTTGCCCTCTGCCCTTAAAAGCGTTGATTTTACTGGGTTTCTGCTTGTTTTCCTATGTCAACGCTCTTGAAGGTCGGTGCTTTTTCTTTTGCGGTTCAGCCGATCTGGCGGATGGGCAGCTCGTCGTTTTCCTCCACGCAGTCGATCTTCGCGCCGAGGGCGCGGAGCTTGCCGATGATGTCCTCATACCCGCGCTCGATATACTGCACGTTTGTGATCTCGCTCACGCCGTCCGCAGCGAGCGCGGCGATGAGCATAGCGGCTCCCGCGCGCAGGTCGTAGGCTTGAATGTTGGCAGGGGTGAGCTTTTCCACGCCCTCGACGATGGCGGTGCGGCCCTCGACGCGGATCTGCGCGCCCATGCGCGTGAGCTCGCCAACGTAGCGGTAGCGGCTGTCCCACACGCCCTCGGTGATCACGCTGGTCCCCTCGCCCAGACACAGGGCAACGGCAATCTGGGGC
>OKWJ01001274.1_pt1 | contig 19434 bp, 17 predicted proteins | sample 1607121 | NCBI WGS metagenome assembly OKWJ01 (sample SAMN04414080, study PRJEB24778) | human gut metagenome | material: faecal | host: Homo sapiens | reverse complement strand
AGGCGCAAAGATAGCGAAATATATCAATCTTTTTTATAACTTGCGGGCTGAAAAGCATTATTAACTGAAATATGTTGACTAAAAAGTAATTTTAGAGAATAATTTTAAAAATAATATAGAAACGATATGGAAGGCGGACAAACAAATGAATTCAGACCTCTTATCTTAGTGGCTGAGGACGACGACAGCAACTTCAAACTGATCAAAGCAATCATCGGAAAGAAATGTGATATACAGTGGCCCAAGAATGGCGAAGAAATCGTGGCACTGTTCAAGGAATACGGCAACGAGGCCAAAGCGATCCTGATGGACATCAAAATGCCTGTGATGAACGGACTGGATGCTACGAAAATCATCCGCGGAGAAAACAAGGAAATCCCTATTATCATGCAGACCGCCTACGCTTTCAGCTCTGACAAGGAGAATGCGATGAACGCGGGAGCGAGCGAAGTGCTGGTGAAACCGATCACACTGTCGATTCTGCGCAATACGCTGACGAAGTATTTCCCCGAACTGGTCTGGTAAACCGATCTCTTTTTTTGTCCGGTAGACTGATCTTTTTTGTTTGTTAAACCGGTCCTTGCTCCGGCAAACATGATCTTTATCCGGCAAAACGGTATCGCTGAGTAGAAAAACGGTATAACAATTCGGGTGTTTTTTCCTGTTTTGTATTTGTGATATTAACAAATAGCTGACGGGGATAATATGGATTTTTACTATATGAAAATCCACATTATCCCCGTCAGCTGTGTCCGGACGTTTCTATGTCAATCCGGATATTACTGTATCAATCCGGGTGTATTGTCTGGAATGCCTCTGCCCGACACTTTCGGCAGAAGGCTGTAAAAGTAAAATAGGCGGACCTCACGGTCGGCCTATTTCTGTTCGTTTCCGTTAATTTGTTAGAGTTCAGAAACGACTCTATGTAAAGTCTCTCCTTTGAGAGATTTTAAGAGCGATTTTTATCGGCTTCCGCCTGCCCACCAAACGGGTTCGGAGTATACGTAGTCACCGTTGCCGTAAGCGGCTTTCACTTCCGGGTTGGCAGCTGTGTCGCTGTTTCCGTATGGGTAGCGCAGCGGGAATTTGCTGGAATTGTTCGGGTTGGTCAGCGTGATGAAGTTTTCGTTCAGTCCCTTCATACGACGGAAATCGTTGTACGTCTCCGTGGCTTCACCGGAGGCACCCCACATGGCAAGGTACTTCTGAATCATTGTTTCCTGCAATGGGTTGGCTGCATATTTCGCTTTCACTACGTCGTCGAAATACTTTCCGGCAGACGTTTCCGTGATTACTTCGCTGGAATTGGTGTTCAAACCGCTTCCCAACTCCTTGATGGCAATGCTTATGCTGTTTTCCGCATTCAGCAAGCCGGCTACTACCGCTTCTTTCAGCGCGTCTTCCGCATCACGGTTCAGACGGCACAGAGCTTCTGCTTTCAGGAACATCAGTTCGTGATAGCTCATCAGCAGGGTCGGTGCGGTTTTGGCGTAAACGAATGCAGAGATACCGTATTTGGACGTACTCTGATCCGGACTACCGTTGGGAGCCGGAACGAGGCTGGGATCGTTGGCTGCTACCTGCGAACGTTTTTTGTCGACGATCGGAGTGAAGAAAGCACGGTTGGCACGCGGATCATTGTAGGCCAACAGCTTGGTGCCGAGGCTTGTACTGGCTCCGAATCCGGCACGAGAGTTGTAGAAACCGTAGAACGGGTTGATGTTGTTAGAGTCGTAGATGTCGAATGCAGCCTGGTCGTCAGCCGAAGTGAACGATTTGCTTACATAGTCCAGCACCTTTTCATAATCGGCCGATTTGTTGCTTGAGCGGTTGATCAGTCTCATGGTGTAGCGGGCTTTCAGGCCGTAAGCGAATTTCAGCCATTTGTCCGCGTCGCCGGCATAAAGGAAATCCTGCTCGGTCACGTCTGCCAAGTCTTCTTTCTGAAGATTGGCGATGGCGTCGTCGAGATAACTGATGATTTGAGTATAGATTTCCTGTTGCGTATCCATTTTCGGGGTCATATAGACCGGAGAGCCTTTTTCGTCCACCAGCGCAGCCTGACTGCACGGGGCATCACCGAAGAAATCGGCAATCAGTGCGCAGTTGTAAGCGGCCATCACTTCGGCCATTCCCCGGGTGACGTCGTTGCCGTGATCTCTGCCTCCTTCGCCACATTGGTCGATGATGATGCGGGCGTTCTTCAATGAAGAATAGATGCCGTTCCATGAGTTATTGAAGGTAGACGAGGACGACGGTTCGTTTTCGCGGACTTCGGCGTAGTAAAGCTGGTTGTCGACACCTACTTCGTATTCGATATACGAAGAGGCGTATGTATTGATGTCACCGCTGGCGTTGGAGAAAGCGGTAGAGGTGATTACATCTGCCAAGATAAATCTTGAGGCAACACTGGTGGTGTGGTCGTGGTCCTTGTTGATTCTGTCCATCGTGTCCTCCGAGCAAGCAGAGAACAAAGACAGAGCGGCAACAGCCAGTACACCGGTTATTTTATCATATCTTTTCATAATCTTCTTTCGTTTAGCTAATTAGAATTTTACATTTACACCAAAACCGTAGCTTGCAGTTCCCGGCAGAGAGAAACGCTCGAAGGCACCTCCCATGTTGTCGTTACCCTGAGATGCTTCCGGGTCGAATCCCTTCAGCTCGGACCATACGATGAGGTTGCGGGCAAATACGTTTACATCTACGTTTAGCCATTTGCTGGCGTATACCGGGTAGCTTACAGAAAGCTCACGCAGTTTGATGAACGATGAATCGTAGATATAAGATTCGTTGATAGAACGCAGGCGGGTGTAATAAGCCTGTGCGTTAGTCACTTCGATGTCGTTGGCGGCATACGTCGGGTTGCCCTGCGCGTCTGTTCCGGTTTCTTTCACGGTGTTGGGAACGACGAAGTTGCTCTTGCGTTTTTCGCCCGATTCTTTGGTGACACCGTAGAAGTTCATTTCACCGGCAGTACCGCAGTACATTTGTCCGCCTTGTTTCCAGTCGAACACGGCAGCGATACGGAATTTGTAAAGCTCGATATTCGTGTTGAAGCCCAGACGGAAGTCGGGAGAAACCCGGCCGATCACGTCGTCTTCGCCCACCTGCGGAAGTCCGTTCGCGTCTACCACGATCTGTCCGGCCTTGTTGCGCTTGTACGTGCTGCCGTATACTACGGGGAATTTCTCGCCGATACCGGCACGCACCTGCGGAGTGACGAATCCGCCGAGATAGATGCTTTCAACACCCGGTGCAAGTTCGTCTACGTAGTTGTCGATCTTTGAGAAGTTGAAAGCGAAGTCGAGCTTGAAGTTGCGGTTGTTGACCGGCGACACTCCCAGTGTAAGTTCGTGCGAGTTGGTATGAATCTTACCGCCGTTCATGATCATGCTGTCGTAGCCGGTAGAGCCGGACAAAGGCACTTCGAAGATCTGGTCTTTTACGTTCTGACGCGAGTAGGTATAGTTCAAAGTGAACAGTCCGTTGAAGAATGTCAGGTCGGCACCGATTTCGTATGACTTCGTGTTCTGCGGTTTCAGGTTCGGGTCATACACCTTATAATAAGGGATATATGCCATCGTTCCGTTGATCGGGTAGGCGATGGGCGTGCCGTTGAAGAATCCGCCGCCGTAGCTCGGGGTGTAGTAATAGCTTTGCATATAGTCGCCTGCCATACCTACTTCGGCGTACGATGCGCGCAGCTTACCGAATGTGAGGATGTTGTTTTTCAGCGGTTCGAGTTCGGTGAACACAAATCCGAGCGATACGGAAGGATAAGTGAACGAACGATTGTCGCGCGGCATATTTGAAACGACGTCGTTACGGATTGTTCCGTTGAGGTATACCATGTTTTTCCATGCCAGAGACAGGTTGGCAAAGTTACCTACCGTACGTTTCTTGTTGTACGACTTGGAACTCTGGTAGATAGAAGCATTGTTGATGTGGTTCCATCCCGGGAAGTTGAAGTTCATCCCTTCGGAGAAGGCATATTGCGTTCTTTTCTCTACAAGTTCGTTACCGATCAGGGCGTCGAATACCCAGTCCTTGTTGATGTCCCAGCGGTAAGAAGCTGTCAGCAGCGAGTTCAGCTCGTTGATGCTGTAGTGGTATTCGATGGCGTCGCCGGTGTCTGCCATTGTACTGCCGTATCCGTAGATTTCGCTGTAGTTGGTGGTGTAGGCGTCGTCACCGAGTTGGTATTTCACGTCCAGTTTGTGGTTGTCCGTGCCGAATTTGGTTGTGAATTTCACGAATGCGTTTCCGAAGAAACGTTGCGAGCGTTCGGTGAACAGGTTGTTGTCCACAGCCCAGTAGGCATCGTCGATCCATGCCTGGCGGTACGTGTTCTGCTCGTACGGGTCGCCTTCGACGTGCGAGGGGATTCCTTTCATGTTGTAGCTCACCGGAGCGTTGTAGATGGTAGCCGTCACGCCGGAGTTGGCGGTAGACTGCTTTTTGATCTTGGAAGTCACGAAGTTACCGTTGAAACCAGTCGACCAGTTGGGGCTGAGCTGAACTTCGGCAGACATTTTGGCGTTGTATCTGTCCATGCCGGTAGTCGGGATGATGCCTTCCTGGTGGCTGTTACCCAGCGAGAAAGAGTAGTTTCCTTTGTCCAGATTTTGGGAAACGTTGACGTTGTTGCTCCAGGTAATGCCGGTGTCGAAGAAATCCTTCATGTTGTTGTATGCTTTCGGCGTTGCCCACGGGTCAAGACCGGCTTCGGCACGTTGGGGCACGTAGTATTGTCCCTGACGTTTTCCCATTTTCTGGGTGAAAGCGTTGTCGGTGTTGCCGCCGTATGTAGGATCGTTGGCGAGGTCGGCTATTTTCGGTCCCCAGCTGTGGCCGGAATAAGGGTCATAAGAGCCGCCGCTGCCTTGTCCGAATTCGTTTTGCAGTTCGGGCAGTGTGGACACGACATCGAACGAAAGATTGCTGCGGAATGTGATCGTCGGTTTGCCTTTGGCCACTCCTTTACCGCTTTTGGTGGTGATGACGATGACACCGTTTGACGCACGCATACCGTAGAGGGCAGAAGCTGCCTGACCTTTGAGGATGTTGATGCTTTCGATGTCGTTGGGGTCGATGTCCACCGAACGGTTGGCGTAGTCGGTACCGTAGGCGGCGCCGTTAGCGTTGTCGGTAGTCGTTACGTCGGCAGCGGAAGAGATCGGCATGCCGTCGATGACATACAGAGGTGTATTGTCGCCCGTGAACGAACGGGAACCGCGGATCGTGATCTTGGAAGATGCACCCGGCATACCGGAAGAGGGAGCGATGTCCACACCCGAAACTTTTCCTTGCAGTGCTCCTGCGAGGTCGGTGTTGGCCGCGCGTGTCAGCTGGTCTGACTTCACGTCCTGAACGGCGTATCCCAGCGCTTTCTTTTCGCGGGAGATACCCATGGCCGTTACTACGACTTCGTCTAGTGACTTGGCGTCACTTTTTAATACTACTTTGATAACGCCTTGTGTGATCGTAACAGTTTGCGGAGTCATTCCTACATAGGAAACGCGCAAAGTTTTAGAAGAACTTGGTACGGCGGGGAGTTGCCCTTTCGGGAAGCGTTAAGTGTTTTTGGGGCTATTTAAGGCATAAAATGATAAAAAGATACCATTTCGAACGAATTCCTGATGTTTTTTTTATGAAAATAGCGGTTTTAACACTTTCTTTCTGTTAGAGATCAATGTTTAATGATTGCTAAATGCGTCTGTTTACCTTCTCTTTTTATCTATTTTTCGATTAAATTCTTTCAATATGATACTTTATAGTTAAAAACGTAACACTTTTTTAATTTTGATATAAATAGTGTTATCTTTGCACCCTGTTAGAGACTAGAAGTCTATTTATAGGTTAAATTTAAGAGAGAATTTATGAAAAGAAAATTGATGTTCTTTATGACCTTCCTTTTTGTGGGTATAGGTCTGGTGACAGCGCAGACGTCCCGAGTTACCGGTGTGGTAACCGCCGAGGAAGATGGCCTGCCTGTTGTAGGTGCTTCGGTATTGGTGAATGGCACTACTCTTGGTACTATCACGGATATTGATGGTAAGTTTACAATCACGAATGTACCAAGTTCTTCTAAGACTTATTGATATTTTAAAGCCTCTCTTTTTCCTCCTTTTTTATTCTATCTTATTGTAAATCAGAATATAAGTGCTTCTTTCCGCAACTTGGCTTCCCGGCTCACTTACTATAATCGCAACCTTTTCCCTTTCTTTTTCGATCTCAGTCATCTTTTTCGGGCAGGTACTCGGCTTGTTTTCAGGGGGCGGATGCTTAGGTTCTACCTTTATTTGAGGCTTTCTATGAGCGATAGGGGCAGACCGGTCTTTTCGGCAATGAGTTGATTGTCAATTCCTTGCTTTTTCATGTCGATGGCTGTCTGAAAGATGTTCAAGGCTTCTTCGCGACCTTTCTTCAGGCCTTCCTCAAGTCCTTCTTCAAGTCCTTTCTTTAGCCCTTCTTTCAGTCCTTCTTTCATTCCTTCTTTCAGCCCTTCTTCCATCCCTTTTTTTATTCCTTCCTTTTCCGCTGCATCCATTGTCACCAAATAATCCCGGTACACTTTGACGCTATTATCGTATAGCTCCCTCTCTTTTGGAGACATAGAAGCCACATCAGCGATCTCTTCGAGTTTTTCGAAGACGGCTTTTCGTGCCTTGAATGGCAGGCGTTTTAAAGTTTCCATATTATTTAATATATAAATCCAACGTTCAAAATTCGTTTCACATTCCTCTTCGCTTTTTTTGAAGAGGGGGAGGGCGATGAATATTTGCCGGAATTTCTCCGAGAAGAGTTCACCTGTCTCCTTGTCTGCAAGAATAACGTCTGTCCGGAGTTTTATGTTCTTGTCCATGATGAAATTCATCAGAAAGACTCCGTAAACAGCTTTTATTTCAAATTTCCAGTCATGCCCCGTCCGGCCCTGGTTGACGATGGCACGGGAGAGATAGAAAATGGAGCGTTCTTTAAAGTTGCTCTGCATGCGGTTTTGCATTTCGACAATTATCTTTTCGCCCGTGTCCGTGGTGCAGTAGACATCGTAGATGATGCCTCGTCCTTCCGGGTAGTCCGGCAGCTGCTCGTTGTTCAAAAACGTTAAGTCGGTTATCACTCGTTCACCTTCGAGAAGGTCGTTCAGAAATTCGATTAGTAAATCCTTGGAGACTTCTCTGCCGAATATTAGTTTGAATCCGTAGTCGGTGAACGGATTGATAAATTTGCTCATTGTTTTGGTTGTTGCTCTTTTAGGTTGTAAAGAGAGGTTTCTCTTTGCATACGGTAAAGAGGCTTTTTCTTTGTCCCACAAAGATAGGATAAATTATTGTTTTATGATGCGTTTGGCGGGAGAAATAAATGACGTGGGCGCTCAAAAATGCTCATCTCCCTCTGACTCGCTTTTTGAGGATGCCGGTGTAGGTGTCCTCAAATTCTGCCGGGTGGTTGAGCGCCCAGAGGATGTAGTCGCCCGGTTCGTTCTTTTTGAGCAGGGTGGAGCGGTATTCGGAGCTGAGGACTTTCCATAAGGTGCCACAGGGACCACCCAGCTTTCTGCGTCGGGCGAGGGCAAGGATGCCTTTCACGGTTTGTTCGTTCCGGATGCCGATGGCGTCCATGTTGAGGCGCAGCAGGGATTCGGAGAATCCTCCGGAAGAAGTGCTTTCGTTCGGGGCTTCTTCTTGCTGACTTCTTTCGTACTGAGTTCCGTTGTGCTTGGCTTCTTCCTGCTGGTTTCTTTCGTATTGAGTTCCGTTGTACTTGGCTTCTTCCTGCTGACTTCTTTCGTATTGAGTTCCGTTGTGCTTGGCTTCTTCCTGCTGGTTTCTTTCGTATTGGGTTCCGTTGTGCTTGGCTTCTTCTAGCTGGTTTCTTTCGTATTGAATTCCGTTATATCTAGTTTCTCCCTTCTGATCTATTCCTTCATTTCTTCTTTCTTCCTTATTTTCCTCCCCTCTTTTTCCGGACGAGATTTCTAAAGACAAACCTTTGACAGCAACAGGCGCAGCCTGAAAAACGCCGTTTGACGGAACGGGCGGCTGCTCTCTATCCTTCTCCCATTCATTTTCGGTTTTGCTTTGTCTTTCCCTTTCTTTGTCTCTTTCTCTTTCTCTTTCTCTTTCTCTTTCCGGTTTGCTTTTAATCTCAGTATCTGTTTCCGATTTACTTTCGATTTCTGTATCCGTTTCCTGTTTTGTTTGTGGGATTGTTGCTGCAATTTCTCGTTTTTTTGCAGCATTAATTTTCATAGCTGCTTCGTCGGTCACTGTTTTTGTAGCATTGATTCCTGTGCCTGCTGCATGGATATTTGTGCCTGTCGTGTCGATTCCTGTCTTTGTTTTAGTAACTTCTGTAGCTGTGATATTGATTCCTGTTTTTATTGCGTTGACTTCTGCGCCTACTATATGGCTTTCCGCTTCATACACTTCTGTACCTTTTGAATTTATATTATTTCTTATTTCTGCGGAATTATTTTCCGTTCCATCCTCTCCTTCCTTGATGAGCCAAAACTGTTCCAGCGGAAGTTTGTATTTCCTTCGGCTGTCGGTAATGATTTTGTGGTATTGCTCTTGGATGGCTTGCGAAGTCAGAATCCCGTACTCCTTATATATATAGGTGTCGAACAGTCCGACGGACAGGCAGTCGTCGATGATGGCCTGCATCTCCTCCTCCTCGCAACACACTTCCTGCGAAATGTCGAACAAGGTATCTTGATTCCATGCGATGTAAAATCCCTTTTCTTTGTAGATGAGGCAGAGCAGGGAAGTGAGTGCGGCAATTCCTGCTGCATGATGACGGTTGGAAATGCGGCGTACCTTCCTGTCTTGGAAGAAGTTGACATCGAGCGGGAAATAATCTAATCCGGGTTTGGAAATACGGGCCATCTTTTTGAATATTTAGAGTGATATTGAATGATAAATAATGAATAAGGCGAATCGGTAATTTTAATTTAGCTCATTTCAGTATGGTGATAAGCTACTTGATAGTCAGTTCTGTCTCTCAACTGAGGGTAACTAAAAAGTCGATTCTATCTCAATTGGGGGTGACTAGAAAGTCGATTCTATCTCTATTCTCCTCCTTCGGGAAGGAGGAGTGGTCGCAGACCGAGGTGGTAGGAGAAATAATGTTTATACCTATTTCTTTGTAAATGATAGGATTATGCATTCACCTACCACCTCCCCCTACGGGTACTCCTCCTTCCCGAAGGAGGAGAATAGAGTTACTATTGCGTACAACTATTCGAGTTACTATTGCGTACAACTACTCCCTAGAACTCCTTTTTCACATCGAAGCAGGGACAGGCTTTCATGTATTCATTGGGTGAGATGATGCCGTCTCCGTTGAGGTCGGGGCTTGTGTCCCGGTGTCCGATGACCTGTTTCACGTTGGGGAAGGCCAGTTGCAGAGATTTCACCAGTCGGATGAGGGCAGTGCGTTGTGCATCTGTCCGTGTGTCGGCGGGGCGGCCTTCCTTGTCCAGTCCGCCGACGTAGCAGATGCCGATGGAACGCTGGTTCCAGCCCATACAATGCGCCCCGTCGAGGGTGACGTCTCGTCCCGGTTCGATGGTGCCGTCGAGGCGGATGACGTAATGATAGCCGATGGACCAGAAGCCACGGGCACGGTGCCAGCAGTCGATATCGGCAGCGGTGATGTCCTGTCCCGCACGGGTGGCGGAACAGTGGATGATGATGGTGTCTTTCATTGCAGAAACTCCTTTCTTTGTCCTCTTTCTCTGGGCAATATATAAGTGTTGAAACCAAAAATGGCGGATTCTTCGGGAGACAGGCGGCGGTAATAGTGTTGCGTCACTGAATGGTGTACGGGAACAAAGAGAGAAATAAGAGGAAGAGGCGATGAAACAAGGGGAGAAGAAACTGACTGCACACATACATTGCCTGCTTCGGACTTCCCGATTGAATTACTCGATCTGCCTGTTCCGAGCAGATTGCCTGCTTCGGACTCTCCGACTGAATTGCTCGATCTGCCTGTTCCGAGCAGATTGCCTGCTTCGGACTTCCCGATTGAATTGCTTGATTTGCCTGTTCCGAGCAGATTGCCTGCTTCGAACTCCCCGATTGAATCAGCTTTGACGGTCAGCACAGGTATTTCGGGTGCTATCAGAAAGCATTCTTCCGAACCGCTTCTTTCGGCTCTTGGCTTTTTCTTCATGGCCGATTGCTTCAGCCTTTCGGGGTGTAATAAATGCAGCACCAGCCAATTACGTTGTTTAGGGTTCATTTGTTCCCCTTTTACCAGTGCGTTCATGGATGGATAGGCTTGCAGAATATTTCCTGCCTCGTCCGTTGTGGCACAGGGGACGGGGGAGAGGGCGGGTGACGACGGACGCAGACCGGTCCGGATGGCGTGTATGACATTGTCGTAGGCATCGCACCATTCGAGGTTGGCGACGTGGTTGTTGAGCTTGTTTCCGTCGAGGTGGTTCACTTGGGGGAGACGCTTCGGGTTGGGGATAAAAGCTGTTGCCACTAAGCGGTGTACAGAGTAGCCGACGTATATCCCCTTTTGGCGGATGGCCACGTACTCATAACCTTTTGCGGTAATGCTGCTGCTGATTATCAACTTCGATTTGCCTTTGAAACTCAATATCCGCCCGTGGTCTGAAACCATATAATCGGAATTTGCTTCGATAAATCTCCAATTTTCCATACTTTATTCTTTATATTGTTAATAAAATTATACTTCGTTAAAAAGAAATCCCTTTTCCGAAACCACCGGGGATAAACGGCGCAGCCTGCATGGTAGAAACGGCGTAGCCTGCAAGGTAAAAACGGCATAAACAAGGACTGTTAAACGGCGTAGCCTCCTCGCTGACATGAGGCGGTTCCGCCCGCTTACTCCGGTCTTTGACCTTTCTCATTCCTCCTCTGCACGGGGTTCGAGCCGTTCGGTACAGCGAACGAGAAACTCCAGTTCCTCCCGACACCCTTGAATGGCTTCGTACAAAGAGTCCACATGATACATTCTGCAAAGCGTTTCCCATTCTTTTCGTTCTTCTGAAGTCATTTGTTCTCCGAAATTCATTTGCTGTCCAAAACTTATCTGCTGCCCGAAACTCATTTGCTCTCCGAATCTCATCTGCTCTTCGAAACTCATTCGACGCAAAGGAAATTTTCGGCATGAAACGTGCGCCACCCTTTGGCTTCGAGATCGTAGTAGACTACAAACGTATTTTCCGGTCGTGGCATATAGGGGCGGTGAAAACTGTGTTGATATCCGGTGAGCGTGCCGACAGCGTGGCGCACGGTTCCGTCCTGCTTGGTGTAGCAGAATTTCACGTTCTCCCTGTGCATTTTCCGTATCAGTCCACCGATTCGGTGGGCGATGATGAGCGCATCACGCCGGTTCATGTCATTGTTGCGACGGATGACGGCGGCCCGCCTCATGAGCCGTACCCGTGGGAGGGAATGTTGTTTTTTCATTTCAGTCATATGATTCAATTGTTTTTTATTGATTTCGGGGCAAAAGTAGATTATGGGTAGAATAAAAACCGTTCACGCTTGACTAAAATGAAAAAATATGTAGAAAGAGTCACGCGTGACCCAAAATGTTAAAGGTAAATCCCGAATTTTGTCGGATTAATTTAAATATAATTAGTAATGAACAAAAAAGAAAACTGCCAGAACAGTAGTGAAAGAGAACAACACATTGAAGTAAAAAGGACTGTAAATCAGAAAAGTACAAGTCAGAAAAAAGTAAATCAGAAAAGCATGAGTCAGGAAAAAGCAAATCAGAAAAGCATGAGTCAGAAAAAAGCAAATCAGAGTGGCGAAAAGTCCGTGTATGACGAGAACAGGGATGCCCTTCAGGAAAGAGTCGAAGAGAAGCAATGGAAGAAAAAGCAATGTAATGGCTTGCAGCACAGTGATGACGAAGAAAAACAGAAAGTCATCGATTCGATTATGAAAGTCAGCCGGGATAACGGCTTTGACGACGCTTATCTTCAGCAGCATTCGGACTGTTCGGCATCGTCGATCAAGCGCTTCCACTCGGCCTGGATGGGAAAGAGAATGTCCAATTGGACGACGATTTTTAATTTAGCGCACTGCGTGTCCGTCAATTGTGTCTTTGCCGAAAATCTGGTCGGGATGCTGGTTGTCATTATTATGTTCTTGATTAGAGATGCCGGAATTGTGAGTTACCATATCGACTCGCCCAAGAAAGTGGTGATAGAAATAAATTTCGGTAAAGATAAATTATTGCGCATGAAAGACGAGGAAAAGAACGCAAAAGGAAAAGAAGGTAAAGACGACGAACACCTTTGAGCGACGACAATGATCGGGACAAAGGAAAGAACAACTGACGGAATGAGGTAAGTCCTGTAAGAACTTGGTAGTCTGTATTCGTAAAAAAACGATTCGATATCAGCGATGGATTTCCATTTTATTCCCTTGTTATAATGTCACCACAAATGTAATCATATTATTGAGAAAACCATGCAGAAACGCTTTTATTCTGAAAAATAAGTTTTATTGTTCACTCAGATTTCATATTCGATGTTGACATCCTACGTTTTCTCTTTTAGATATTTATTTGTTTTCCTTTGTCGGTTTCTACCGTATTGCACGTTCGTCATTATTTACAAATTCTAATTATTGCATTCTCAGTTCGGGTAAAACGAATCCGTTTTCCGAGCTGAGAATGCAGATGACGGCTTTTAATAAGTCTGTTTGTTTTTATTTCTTTAGTAATATATTATAAACTGGCAGATAAGTCGCTCTACCAAGTTCTTACAGAACTTACCTTTTTGTATAGTAATATTTAAAGATTTGATAGCAATATTTTAAGATATTCAGTGATCGGTTCCGCAAACAATCAAAACAATCACTATTTATGGAAGCGCGGATAACTCGAAAAACAGCGGCACTTGCAATCTTTCTGATCAGTGCATTTCAGACTTACATTTATGCCGGCCGCCCCTCTTCTTGTCAACTATTAATCATCAATTCTTATACCGAAAACTGTCTGTGGAGCGATGACTTTATGGCCCCTGTCTATAAAGAGTTTCGCGTCCAGAACAGCCCGGTTGACATATGTGCCGAGCACATGGAACTGATGGCGACCGTTGTCCCGGATATGCGCAAACAGGTCTTCATGTCCGACAGGCGCTGGATCAGTGCGCAATGCAGGAAAGAAGCGGAGGAAGTGATGCCTTTCCTGTTGATCGGCGGCTATTTCTGGACAGACAGTGAAATAAAGAAACATCTGCTCCCGGTGATCAAAAGCCGCCTGGACGGAGCGTCGCATCCGCACAGAGTGGAAACGACAGCGATGGGGACGCCCCCATCCGTCATCAATTATGCCGACTACGTAGAGAGCGGACTGTTGCTCGGCCTGTGTCCCGACGACACTGTTTTTGGTATGAAGCCCCCCACTTTTTTCGAGCGGAACAAATATTATCTGGCCCTGTTTTTCTCTTTGATGGCACTGGCCGTCATCTATGTGATATGGCTCCGGAGGGCGCTGCATGAGAGGAGCAGGCGGCTGGAGATCATGAGGAGCTATAGCAGTCTGGTCGAAAACATGCCCGTTCTCTATGCCCGTGTCGAGCTCATATTCGACCCCGGTGCCCGGATTATCGACTATGTCTACCGGGAAGTGAATCCCACTTTCGAGAAATACATCCTGCCCAAAGAAAAAATACTGGGAAAGAAATACAGCGAACTCAATCCGGATTATTCGCCGGAACTGCCCGACAGGTACAGCGAACTGAATGACAACAGGCAAATAACCTTTCAGTATTATCTGGAGAAGACGAAAACTCATCTGACCGTCATCTCCATACATTCCAAAACGAAAGGCTGCGTCGATGTCTTTGGTGTGGACAATACCGAACTGGTGCTGACGCAGCAAATGCTGAAATCCACCAACCATAAGTTGTCCGCCGCCCTCGACGCTGCCGACATGACCCCTTGGAAATGGGATTTGCAGACCGGCCTCCTCTCGTGCAACGTCAGCCACGACTTGTACGTCACCGAAGAGGAGGTGACGCATGACGGCAACCTGATTATCGTGCCCACCTCCGCCTGTTTCGCGAAAATCTGCGATGAAGACCGCGAACGCGTGCGGAACGCCTTCGAGCGCCTCGCCAATGGCGAAACGCAGAAAATGCGCGAGGAATATCGGGTAGGCAGACAGTGGCTTCCCTCCCCGCAACAGAATGAATGGGTAGAAGTGCGTGCAGCCGTGGACGAGCGCGACGCGAACGGAAAACCGCTGAGCCTTATCGGCACTTCGATGACTGTCACCCAACGAAAGGAAATGGAGGAAGCGCTCGTACAGGCAAAGGTGAAAGCCGAGGAGGCGAACACGCTCAAATCTTCTTTCCTCGCCAACATCAGCCACGAAATACGCACTCCCCTCAACGCCATTGTCGGCTTTTCCTCGCTGCTGGTGTCGGCGGAAAGGGGGATTTCGGAAGAGAAACAGGAATATATCAACATCATTGAAAACAACAACACACTCCTGTTGCAGCTTATCAGCGATGTGCTCGACCTTTCGAAGATCGAAGCCGGAACGATGGAGTTCGACTACGCCCCGGTAGATGTGCACGGCCTGTTTATCGAACTCGAAGATACGTTCCGGTTGAGGAATAAAAAGTCCGGCATCTGTATCTGCTATCACCGCCGGACGACCGAATGTGTCGTAAAGGCGGACCGTAACCGTCTGGTACAGGTGATGATGAATCTGATGAATAATGCCGTGAAGTTTACCGGGGAAGGCAGCATTGAGTTCGGGTTTGATGTGCGCGAAGACGGTTTCCTGCATTTCTATGTCACCGACACCGGTTGCGGGATACCGGAGGAACGGTTGGAAGAAATCTTCGGGAATTTTGTCAAACTCAACAGCTTTGTGCAGGGCACGGGACTCGGACTCACCATTTGCCGGGCAATCGTCGAAAGGATGGGAGGAAAGATCGGTGCTGTCTCACGGCTGGGGCATGGGAGTACTTTTTGGTTCACGCTGCCTTATACGGCCAACGAAGAGAAGGTTTGAAAGGGACGTGGCGTGACGGAAATATACTTGCTTCCCGAAGAATGGGACTTTTTAGTCAGCCCCTTCCCGAAGGGAGGGGAAGCCATGCGGATAGTCAGCTCGAATCAAGGCTCCCCCAAGAAACGGAAGATGAGCCCTACTTGTGCCGGAGTGAGCAGGATGGCTTTGTCGGAATATCCCGTGCGGGCGAGTTCGTTTTGTAGTGCCGTGTTCTTGGCGATCCAGCTGCGGAGAGTGCGGCGTGCGGAGGCGGGCTGTATGTGGGGCAGGTAGAGAGTGGCCAGTTGGCTTTTGCTGTATGCCTGTATGCGGGGCAGGGTTGCATTTTCTTCGGAAGTTGGTTTCATGATTTTTGCTTTCATTGTCTTTTGATACTGCTTTTACTATCTTTTCTATATTTCTTTTTTTCGTTTTCGTTGCCAATGTAAAGGTACGCCTTTTTTAGTCGTTTGGTGTTGCTTTGTACAGAAGTCCTTGGAGGCAGTATTTGTGCGAAGCCGTGCCGACTGGTGCTCTTCAGTTACAAGTCGTTACATCGTGTATCCGGACTTTTTTGCCATCGCCTACTTTTGTCACCGTAATCGATTGCACATAGAAAACTTACATCAACCATTAAAAAAAGAAAGGAAAACAACCTTATGCCATTAATTTACAAACCTTACCAGGCGAATATCGCCAACAAAGCGGGACAGAAACTGTATTACCCCCGCCTCGTGAAATTCTCGAAAATGGTCAACACGCAGAAGATGGCGGAGCTGATCGCCGAGAAGGCTTCTCTGACACCGGGTGATGTCCACAACGTGATTCGAAACTTGATGTCCGTGATGCGTGAACAGTTGCTCAACAGCCGCACAGTACGTCTCGAAGGCTTGGGCACATTTACGATGATCGCCAAAGCCGGAGGAAAGGGAGTCGTGTTGGAAAGTAAAGTCAGCAGTTCGCAGATCGTTTCGCTGCGCTGTCAGTTTACTCCCGAATATACCCGTTCTGCCGATGGCGTCACTACCCGTGCACTGACTTCCGGAGTAGAATTTGTCCACGTCAAGGACGTAGCGGGCGGCTTTGTGGACGACGATGATAAAAATCATTCGGGAGGCGGAGACAACCCCGGCGGAGGAAGCACTCCCGGAGGCGACGACGATGAGGCTCCGGACCCAACCGTTTAATGAGGCTGAATCGCTGACTCACTAATGCATGATCGGTTCCCTTATTAAATTGCTCCATTCACTCTGTTTTTTAACTCTAAAGAAGGAAGCTATGAAATTATTTTTAGAAAAGTTATTGGATATTTTGGAAGCACTCTTGCGCTTCCGTCGTCGGAAAGCTAAAAAGACGGGAGATTCATAAACCGACCTCCTCTCTTAAAAACTAGAGAATCCCCTTTTATTTAAAACCGTATCTGTCTATGATATGGGGTTGAATAAAGGGGATTTTTGTATGGGAAAGTAATAGGTAATTGTATAGTAATAGGTAGTGGAATTTAATTCATTTCATTTCTTGTGCGAAATGATTCATACCTGCTCTGAGATGTAGGATTTATGGAAAAGTGTATTATCAAAAAATGGGGTCACCTATACCCCTGTTTGCTACATTATGTTTTTTGAGCCCGATAATGCGGTAGTTGGAGAATTTTGACATCTATAAAAGAATATCCCGGCAGATTGGATAACAGTCAACCGCCCAACCATAAAAAGGGCTGCCCCAATTCTACTTGGGAGCAGCCCTTCTTGCTTTTTCCGGTTTATCTCTAATGCATTTTATTTAATCAGATAGACTTTTTGAAGATAAACCCTTTTGTTGTGTGCTTTTGGGGGATGAGCCACCTTACGGCATTTCTGTTTCCATTTGGAATTTCCGGCTTACCTTCATCAGGTTAATGATGTAAGTCACTACATTTTGAGCTTCCTGCACCATGGTCAGATAAACCATACTTACCCGGATACTGCCCGACTGGCTTTGGATGCGCTGCAACTCTTTGCGTTTCAGTTGCGATAGCTGTCCGTTGAGGTCGTTGGCACGGCGGATTTCCTCTTCCATATTCTGATAATCGTTGTTTTCCAACTTCTTGCGGCATTGCTGAATCAGATAAGTGATGTCCTCGGCCACGTCGCTGAATTCACCTTTCTGAATGGCGTCGAGCGGGTTGAAGTTATTGTCGATGTGTTCAAGACACGGTTCGCAGAGGCGCGAGATGCTGTACACCAGTTCGCTGGCGAAGTCGTTGCCTTGATAGTAGTAGAGTCCTTTTTCGAGCACGGTGTTGTTGTCAAGGCGGCACATGGCAACGGTTCCGGTGCGTTTCATCTGCTTGATGAGCTGCTTTTCGAATTTCGTGGAACCCATGGCACGACGTAGTCCGCGGAGGTTTTCGTGTATAAAGGAGGTGATGGTCAGTTCGAAATTCGTTTCGGCGTACTCCAGCACTTTGGCGAGTTCTTCGCGGGTATGTTTACGCATCAGTTGCAGCGCTTCTTCGCTGTCGGCGGTCTGCATGAGTTGTTTCAGCGTTTCGTTGCCTTTCTCTTTCGCCTTGCGTTTCTTATACATCACCTGGCTGCGGATGAGGATGAAAATCGCTATTCCGATCAGTGCGATGATGGAGATGTTGCCGCCGTAGTGCAGCACGAGGGCTACGAAGAAGCAGATGGTGAAGGCGGCTCCGGCAGTGATGAACCAGCCACCGATGACGCTCAGAACGCCTGTGATGCGGTAGACGGCGGAGTCACGTCCCCATGCACGGTCGGCGAGCGACGTACCCATTGCTACCATGAAGGTGACGTAGGTGGTAGAGAGCGGCAGTTTCAGCGACGTTCCCAAGGCGATGAGCAGACCGGCGAGGACGAGGTTGACAGAGGCGCGGACGAGGTCGAAAGCGGCTCCGTCGGCTATGATGGCTTCGTTTTTGCGGAAACGGGAGTTGATCCACTGCTTCGTGCTTTCGGGCATGATGCGGGAGGTGCCGTTGGCAAGTGTCATGCTGAAACGTACCAGTGTGCGTGCCATCGGGGTGCTTCCGAAGTTCTCTTCTCCTTCATCCTGACGGGAGAGGTCTACCGAGGTCTTGATGACGGCGTGCGCCTTTTTGGAGGTGCAGAGGGCGTAGACCATGATGGCGCCGGCACCGATAAGGAAGTACCACGGTGTCTTGGCGGGGCCTAGCAGCGAGGTCATCAGGAAGCTGTCCGGACTTGCTCCGGCTCCGTTGGTGGTGTAGTCTATGAAGGAGGAGTAGCCTGCGAGGGGGACTCCGATGAAGTTGACGAGGTCGTTGCCGGCGAAGGCGAGGGCGAGAGCAAAGGTGCCCATCAGCACCACTACTTTGAAAACATTGACTTTGAGCCAGTGCAGCACTTGCATCAGTGCCGTGAAGAAGACGAAGAAGCTGGCGATGAGCAGCAGCGTGTTGTCCTGTATCCATTGTTTGTTTTCGGGGGTCATGAAGGAGCTGTCTTTCAGCCCTTTGATCAGCATGAAGTAGATGATGGAGGTGGCGGCGATCCCACCGAAAAGGCCGATGCTGTATTTGATGTTTTTCGTGTAATTGAACGTGAAAACGATGCGGGCGAGCCACTGTACTAACATACCGAAGAAGAAGGCGATGGCTACGGACACGAAAATGGCCATGATCACGGAAAGTGCTTTGTCGGTGTTGATCAGATCGCCCAACGCAAGGGTGGCGTCATTGTTTACTTTGATCAGGGAGAGGGCGAAAGTTCCTCCGAGCAGCTCGAAGACCAGTGAGACGGTCGTGGAGGTGGGCATGCCCATAGAGTTGAAGACGTCCAGAAGGACTACGTCGGTCAGCATGACGGCGAGCAGTATACACATGATTTCGGCAAAGTAGAAATGCTCGGGCTGATAGATTCCGTGACGGGCTATATCCATCATGCCATTGGACAGGGATGCGCCAATGAAAATACCGATCCCGGCTATGAAAAGAATGGTTTTGAACGAAGCGGCCTTGGCGCCTACCGCCGAATTCAGAAAGTTGACTGCATCATTACTGACTCCGACGATGAGATCGAACACGGCCAGCACGAACAGGAAAATGATAATGCATAAGTAAATTGTCTCCATAAAGAAAGTTGTGTATGTTATTTCTGGGTGCAAAGGACGGGGTTTGAGGTTGCAGGGGGATGTCATACATGTTACATTTGTGTTACAACGTTCTTTCTTTTGTCTTGAAACAAAAGAAAGAACCAAAGAAAAATTCAAGGCTTACTTTTTTCTCCTACTCGCTTCCTTCACTACGCTAAAGGGCAGAAACTCGCTCCGCTCAAACAGTCTACCCTTCTTAACGCTCCGTTGCGGGCGCTCGCTTGACGGAGAAAAAAGTAGGCCGGGGGACCGTGCGGGTGGGGTGGAGCGGGGGGAGGCGGTGCGGGGGGAGGTGATGTGTGAGGTGGC
>OKWJ01001271.1_pt1 | contig 19444 bp, 10 predicted proteins | sample 1607121 | NCBI WGS metagenome assembly OKWJ01 (sample SAMN04414080, study PRJEB24778) | human gut metagenome | material: faecal | host: Homo sapiens | reverse complement strand
GCATAGCGCATGGTACAGCAGAACGGCGCCTCGTAAGAATTTATTTTCAGAACGGGATTTTTTTCCGTGACGCAGGAATTTGTTCCGGCGCCGCCGTTGAAACGCTGGCAAAACTGCAAACCGTTGAACCAGATCCGCCGCGCCAATGTTTTATACGTCGGGTTATCCGTCAATCGGAATAATTTTAATGCGACGATCATCGAATCCACTATCGCGCATGGCTCCGTCCACGTGTCCGGCCGTCCGAACCAATTAAAATTTTCATAATTCAACGTCATACCATGCCCGATATACAGCGCAAAAATATCCTTGGCGTATTGCAAATATTTTTCCTCTCCCTCAGCCTCATAAAACTCAATGATTCCGCGGGCGGCAGATAATGTGGCGTGCGTCTGCATCTTTATTTCCGTTTTATCGATCCGCATAAAAACGTCAATCATTATTTTCAACAGCTCAGCCACACGTTCGTCTTTGGTCTCGGCGTAATAATGCGCAAGTCCGTCAATCGCCATAAAAGCGCAGCCGATATCCGTAGACAGAAGCCAATCGTTCTGAATTTTACACGCGCTTCCGCTCACCCCTCCGGCTGTTTCCGTCTGCCTTTCGATCGGATATCTTTTATATCTCTCACGAAGGGGCAAATATAAATGTTCCACCGTGCTTTCGGCTATTTTCAGCGCCTTGTCGCTTTTGAACGTCTGCGCGTACTTTATCAGCGCACGCAAATACCAGCTGTGTCCGGACAGCTGCTGTTCGTCGGCGATTTTTCCGTCGAACGCCTTGCCGAAATACAGATATTTATTCGTCTTTTCCGGCAAAAGAGCGAACATCGAATCCATGCAGGGGATCTTTTTCCCCGTGAGGAGATACTGGCATACGAACGCAAGCAACGCCCTGCCCTCCCAATCCCCAGGCCATTCATAGCTTTCGCGCTGAAAGATATTCTCAATCCGGTAGAGCGGTTCGGACAGCCGCGCAAAATTCTTTTCTGTTTTGTTCTTTATAATGGAATTCATTTTATTTTCTATATCTCAACTTCCAGACCGTCGTATGTTACCGTAAATCCGTACGGGGCGGCTATTTCGCAAAACTCGTCGTGCGTCGTCCAGCTGTTATGGCAAATATGGTGCAGATAGTTTTTTGTGTCCGCTTGTATGCATCCCGCTTCTTTCAGCCTGTCGCGGACTTCGATCACCGTTTGGATATTCATGTGGTTATTGCGCATGCCCGGCCTGTTTCCGAACGTACAGTCGAAAATCGCCAAATCCAGCTTCGGGCGCTCCGTTTCGAAATAACGCCATGTGTCCTCCGGAAAATATCCCGTATCGTTGCCGTACAGCAATGTTTTTCCGCCTTTTTCGATCAAAAAGATGACCGGACCGGATTCCGCGTCGTGGTCGGCCGCGAGCGGCGTAATCCGATAGCCGGCCGCGGTAAAGGACACAAACGGCTCGATTAAAGAAAATCCGACTCTTTCCGAAAATTTTTGGTCATGAACGCGATTTCCCAACGCCGCCTCGACCTTATTCGTACCATATACGGTAAAACCATGCGAAACCTCTGCCACGCAGCACGCCGCGCGGATATCCAGCTCCTCGGGAACAAAATGGTCAAAATGCGAATGGGTTATCAGGCAGTGCTCTATATCCTGTAAAGGCAATCCGCCAAATACGGCGTGCATGTAAGTATCCGGCGGGAGATCGATCAACAGTGTATCGTCGATACACGCCTGACTGCGAGTACGAATGTTCCTTCCTCCCTCCGCACGCGTTTTTTCACACACCCTGCATTTACAAAACAATGCCGGGACACCGTCTACCGCCGCCGTTCCGTAAAACTTTATTTTCATGATTGCTCCTTCAAATCGTTGCCACCGCTTATCCGATAAGCAACGGAATACTTTCTAATATATTAAAACAATATCAAAATTTGACTATTTTAACGTATTTCATTCAGTCGAACATATTAGTCAATCTGCGCAACGACAGCCGACGGCGCATATACGGATGATAGCGGAACGCTTCTCTTACAAACATCTCGCTCTTTCCTATTTCAGCCACACTCGTCTTGCATCCTGCAATTTTCATAGCATTGTACACCTCTTCATAAGACGGTACACCTGCGATAATTTTCTTTATTTCTTCCCACTTTTCTTCCAAAAGTTTGGGATCGATATGATCCGTAATGGTATCGGGCGTGTTGAGTTTTTTCACGTCGGGCGCAAGTTTGCCATAAACCTCGTAAACGTCCGCCCAATCGGTAATTTCTCTATGTGCTTTCACGGCAGACTTATTCAATAAATCTTTATAAAATTTCAGCATAATCAGCGTCATTACGCCCACGTCCTCGCCGTGGTAATTCGGAATTTTGTTTTCCAAAAGTTCCTTACACTCAATATAATGCGCCATTATATGCTCCGTACCGCTACCTGGACGGGATGTTTTCGTGAAACTCATGGCAATGCCTGTCAATAAAAGCCCCTCGAAAATACTCTTTGCCGATTCTTCGTCGTCTTTCGCCACCCTATCCGCCATTTTCATTACGTTATCCACGGCGTAACGAGTCAAATTACATACTTTTTGGCAATAACTTTCACCGCTGATAAGGGACGACACCTGCCAATCGATTATTGCAATATACTTAGAAACCATATCCCCAAAACCCGCTCTCTTTAATTCAACGGGCGAAGCGGCTAAAATCTTCGTGTCGCCGATGATGACTTCGGGACATTTGGCAGGATAGGTTATTTTGAAATTGCCGTTCACGATAGGCGCGGAATAGGAAGCAAATCCGTCCATACTCGGCGCTGTCGCAAACAGACATAAAGGCTTGTTCTTATTGGCGCAGGCAAGACGGCAAGGGTCGTGAATCGAACCCGTACCTACGGCAATTACCCCTTCTATCCCGCTGTCGATATACGACTCGATCTCGAGCACGTTATCCATTGTAGCCACACGCAACGTGTCATAAATTTTGTACGTCAATTCAAACCCTTCCAGCGATTTTTCGATCCCCTCACTGGCTTGCAACGTCGTCTTATCCGCAACAAGCAGGAGCTTCTTCGGAAACTTGTTCTTATACAAAATCTCCCCGACGTTATTTACCAGTCCGCATCCGATCTCGACGTCGCGAACGCCACATTCGTGTACTTGACCGCACTCACAATTTTCATAATTTTTTACTATATCTAAAATATTCATTTATATATCACCTTTATATCCCATAGCATAATATATAATGTTCTTTCATCACATCATAGTAAAGTTTATAACATTCATTTCCCCCGTTTTTTAAGCAAGTCTGACATAACCTTGCCGTCAACGGATAGTTTGAAATCGAATATTTCCGCAATCGTCGGAGCTAAATCGACAAGGCTTGCCGTTTCGCGCACGGCACCGTCAACAAACGAAGGCCCTTTGGCGTAAAAGACGGGATACGGAGGCAACATAGCCGAATATCCGTGGCAGGCGTCCGTTTTTATATGTCCGCGCGTCTCGTCGTAAGACGGCTTTACCAACGTCGTACTTGCCAGCGACGTAGAAATACCGAACGACTGATTTGTCTCAAAAGCAAAAGATATATTCTTGCCCAAATGCTGTTTTTCGAGTTTTTCACCGTCATAGATATCAGATACTATACCCAGCTCCTTAAAATAACACAGGGTTTCATACACTCTATGATATACCGCCTTATCGGACGGATTTTTCAAATAAACAAGACCACTGAACCCCTGCGAGGAAACCCACGCGTCCCAATCTTTCAGTACTCCGTCTTCCGCCTTGATAATGCCACGTTTTATAAATTCCGTATGCGGAAAGAACCAACAGCCGAACTCGCGCTGACCGTGATCGCTAATCAATATAAAATCGGTTTCATCCAAAAGATCGGCTTTTTCGAGCGCGCGCCCGATCATGCCTATGTGCTTGTCCGCCTCTTCTATGGCTCTGTCGATATGTTCGCCCGTTATGCTATGCCCATGCTTGGCGGCATCAATCTGCGCAGGGTGCAACATACATAAATCCGGCTTGTAACGCTCGATTATCTCAACCGCACAATTGAGTATAAAAGTGTCGATATTGGGATGCACGCACATCGGAGGCATAGTGCGGTCGGGGAATAAAAACATATTAGGCTCTACGACTTCTCGCATCAGCTCGTCAGACGTACCCGAACGCCTTAACGCTTCTTTATTCGTATCGATTTCACCGTGTTTCCAAATTTCGTCAATTAAATAATCAATGCTCTTATGATTGCCCGTAACAGGCCAAAACACAGAAGCAGTAGAATACCCCGCACGTTTCGCCGCCGTAAAAACGTCCTCGCACTTTATAGCAGACGCAAACCAATTCCACGGCGCGTCCGTATCGCCGGGCCGAAAAGCGTCGTTGGAAAGCACGCCGTGTTTATCGGGATAACAACCAGTAATCATACTTGTATGGTCAATATAAGTGATAGTAGGATAAATTGATCTGAAATTTTTGACCATTGCCCCGCCCTTTATATACCTTTCAAAATTAGGAAGTGCGGATAAATATCCCATATCGACGTCGGCAAGAGCATCTTCCGATAATACTACCACCTTTTTTTTCATTTCATATCTCCCATAATTGACGGAATATCAATTCCTTCGTCAATAAATACGTAATCCAAGGTAAATTTTTCGCCTTCTGAAATAAAATCTCTCGGTCCGCACCATTGTTTTTCTTCTGTATCGACAAAGTGCAATGGACCGAACGTATTGCGACGTGTTAGACACAGAGTAAAAGTCAATTCTTCGGTTATCATCCGTTTTTCACTCTCATAAGGCGCAAAAGAAATAATTTCCTTTTCATCACCAAAATCAGCTTCGTAATAAGTTCCTCTAATTTGCGGAAATTTAAGTTTGCAACTGCCGCTTTTAATCCCTGTAAAAAATTTAATCTTCCCGCCATAAAAAGGCAATCCCTGTTGATAAAGTGGACGATTGTCTAATTTTTGAGGTAATTTCGTCAGCGTACACGTATATTTGTCTATGTTTACTCCAAACTGTCCCAAAAGATAGCTCGCTTCCAAGTTCAAGCAATCTGAAAAATCACATTCCAAACACAGTGTATTTTGTCCCACTTTTATCAAACCTTTCGGCAGACAAATACGAAAAATGGAATTGTCGATATATGTTCCGCAAATTTGTTGTGAAATAGCCGCATCGTTCAATTTTATATTGAATTTTTCCGGTGTTTCCAAGGCAAACATCACATCACCATCGGGTAAGCTCTGCACATTGAACGTATATTCCAAAGTTAATCGACAAATTGTTTTATCGTTCGACTCTCCGTAGAATTTTTCCTTAAACCACGGCTGAATCATTGTTCCGCCGCGAAATTCCAGACCAAACTTTTTCCGCAACGCCCGATCGATTTTCAATATTTCGTCTATGCCTTCATACTCGCCGTTTACATAATATTTTGCTACATCGAGAACAAGTACATTCGGTTCGCTTAATTTATAAGTCAATGCAGAAGGAAGTTTTATCTCTGTCGCTATTTTTTCAGCTTTAATCGAAGCGACCGAACCTTCCGTCAGCCTGAACACCCTCTCGCCGTACTTTTCAAACGATGTTTTGACAGTTACGCCTTCTCCGTCCTTTTCAAAATCACAGCCTGTTATATTGCCGTTGCGCAAATTCCATTCCTCTACATTGAAAGGAATATTGAAATGTATTTCAACATTGTCAACTTTTGTCCCTCTTTCCGAATTAATCAGCGCAGCAAAATAGTCATCTCCAACCTTACGGATATGTGCGATAACTCCTTTCGGATGATCGACCTTAACGCCAATATTGTTTTTTGCGAGCTGTACAGCGATCGATATATCCTCGACTAACGTAAAGTTTTCGTCATCAATTTTTGCAACAACTCCATCTATGTACTTTGGTTGTTTACACATAACAACTTTTCCGCCAGCCAACGCAAATTGTTTCAAAAATTCCAGTGTAGACTTCCTAATAGTAATCAAACTTGAAACAATAACGGTCGAATAAGATGCCGCGCCGACGTTTAACTTACCATCGGTAACCATTCCATGACGGGATAAAATATCCTCGTCTATATAATCGAAATCCACGCCTCCATCAGTCAAGGCATAAAATGTATCCTCATAATCTTGTTCCAGCTTTTGCATATCGGAATACATCGCATCACAATTATAAAAGCAACCCTTCCTTACCAAGCCCCATGCGCTCTCGATCGGATTGACAACGGCAACATCCGTCACCGACTTTCCCAAACTTAACACATAATTAAAACGCGAAAAATAATCTTCAACGTATTTGTACTTGTCAAACCAAGCCGATTGATAAAAAATACTAGCAGGATAATCGCGCTTCGCTTCGCCCTGCATTGTATACCAAGACAAGTGATGACAACGCAAATTTACGCCTAATACAGCTTGCCAATCTCCGATCCGCTTGTAGTCCTCAAAACGTGTCTGCCAACCAGAACAACCATACAACTCACTCAATACACATGACTTTCCCAACTGTTTGGCAACCGAATAGCACTGCTTTGCAATCCAAAGAGTGTCCAACGTATGATTCAGCACATCTATTCCCGGATAATCCATGTATTCGTAATATCGTTGTACCGAACCGCTTAAACGAGTTTGTGAAACCAAATTGGTTTCTTCCCAGATATGCCCTGTCAGTATTAAATTATTTTTTCTGCACCAATCGAAATATGGTTTAGCAAAATTGTCTATAAACATCTTATTCAAAATGTCTATATAATCATAAGCGGTCTTACTAAACGACTCTCCGACTTTTTTATAGAACAGTTCGGGCAGATGACTTTTAAGGTCATAGCCGACATAACTTTCAAACGTTTCAAAAAGAGTGTAAGTATAAGGCATTCTATCCAGATCTGCCCCACCAAATAAATAACCTCTATGAGGTTCGTCTACAAAAATCCCTAAAATTTCTTTACCGAACAGATCTCCGACAGCCGATTTATACTTTTCGTGCGTAATACGAATAAACTCGTCCGTCGCCTCACGATTTAATCTGTCAACATCGGTAGCACCATTAAAAAAACCTTCAGACGGTCTCTCATGCGCCGTAAAAACAAGTGAAACATATCCGTCAGGAATTTGATCGGCATAAGATATAGCAAAATAATCCGACATTAGCTGTTCGTTTTCAGTTTCTATAAATTTTACAGCGAACGCCGCTATAAATTCTTGTCCAAAGTCAAGCAGATTGAAATTCTCTTTTTTAATTATTTTCGAGGGAAAATATTTTTCTCTGAATTTTGGATTTTGCGTAACAAGTCCGCCCGCCGTTCCCGAAGGCCACCGGTCCTCGTCGTAAAGATAGGCTTTCATGCCCAGCTTTGCGGCTTCCTCCGCACATACGCGTATCAATTCCATCCACTCGTCGCCCAAATATTCTGTTTGCAATCCCGCACGCGAGTGCATAAAAAATCCGCCCATACCCATATCTTTGAAAATATGTATCTGACGCAACAATTCGTCTTTTTCCAACTTTCCGTTCCATGCCCAAAACGGCATACCACGGAATTGCATGGGCGGTTCAAAAAATAATTTACGATTCGGTTTGCTATTTTCCACAATAATCTCCTCTGAAAACCGTTTATTACTGCATGGCCAACTGCAGGTTGGTTTTTGTAATCTGAATATCGTCTATGAAAGTGGTATAATGTTCCGATAAACGTCGATATTCATAAATCTTTATTTTTTATAATTTTTAATACAGCTTTTTGAATTAATAACACTGCGAGAATTATCCCCGCAGTGCTATTGGTCCCGTAAATAAAATCTTTCCGATGTCAATTACGCCTCGACTACTGCTTCCGCGTTCAAAAAGCCCCAAAACGCTTGATCCCAACTATCCATCAAAACCTTTTGTTCGGCAAGCAATGCCGCTTTGTCGGCATATGTGTGTACGTTATTTTGAACAACTTTACCACTGCCTGGCTTTGTACAGTAAATATCTAACGTCAAATCCGTAATTGCAAAAGCGTTTGTAAGTTTGACGTCGTCAGAGCCGTTGCAAGCTAAGCCTATTAATAACCCTGTATCCCTAAAAGTAACGTCGGGGTTCGCAGTAATCTTCGTTACGATGTTTCTTACTTCAGAGCCGCCTGTAAGATAACTGATAAAGCATGAATTTGGACAATTTATATCGCCGAGGCTTTGATCCCCATGCGAATTCGTAAGGTTCGTTTCAAAGTAAATATTCTCTATCAACGCTTTATTTTCCACCTTACCGAATGCAACGCCTGCAGTCCTGCAATCAGCGTCATAAGCTATAACTTTGATAAACTTCAAATTGCGTACCGTACCGCCGTTTACATATCCGAATATGCCCGAATTAAAAAAGTTATTTCCGCCTGCTTGTGCAACTTTCGCGTTTTTAATCGCATAACCGTTTCCGTCAAACACTCCCGTAAGAGCGCGTCTAGGCCTTTTTTCCCAAGAACTGAACAGTGCTTCTTTCCCCGCAAAATCGAGGTCGGCCGTAAGCACGTAATTTCCGTTGAGGGGACTCCCATCCGTGCCTTCGCTATGAATTGAATTAAACTGTTCGGGAGTACCGATTTCAATCCATTCATTCGCAGCAACCGTTACCGTCAATGCGACATACGGCTTTGCCCCAACTTTCAAAGTAATCGTTGCAGCGCCTGCTTTCAGAGGCGTAACAAGTCCTTTTACGACAGTTGCGACAGTCGGATCGGAAGACTCCCAAACCGAGTTTTCTTCGGTATATTCATCGTTGCCGTACTCATACGATGTCGTAATTTGCAATTTTTCGTTTTTTAACGTCGGATGTCCCAAATCGAAAGCATATTTACCCTCAACGACATTCTTATCATACTCCCAAGCAATTTCAGAGGGAGGAGCAATTTCTAATTTTTCGATTTTTATTTGAAACACAAGCTCGTTGTTGGCGAAATCGGCCGAAGAATTAATCTTATAAGTAAACGTATATATTCCGTCCTCATTTTTTACAAGACTTTCCAAAATGTCGATATCATTTAATTTCGTCGATGTAACGTCGTACGTGATACCGTCAACCGGCGCCTTGGGCGTAATCGTCAGCGTTACTTCCTCGCCGTACACAAAACTCGTTTTTGAAAGCACAGCCGTGCTGTCAGTATCGCTTTTTTCCAGTTCAAGAGTTACTCTCGCGGTATATTTGTAATCGCTTACGGCGTCTTCGCCGACGGCAAGCGTCGGACTTCCCCAAATAACGTTGTTATCAGGAGTAGTGCCAACACGGTCGTCCATTCCGCCGACGCCCAAATTGAATTTGAGAGCATCAAGTTTTTTTAATTCTTCGGGAACGCCGCCTTGCGTAAGCTCTACAATCTGGTTGATTTCGCCCTGTTCTACGGCGATATACCATTTGAATTCCGCGCCGACTTTAACGCGGGAAAGCGTCAGCTTTATCGCCTTGTCCGTCAATGCTCGGGGCAGGGTAACGCTCGTCGTAAGTCCTTTTGTATCATTGCTTACGTTAGTTCCGGTAATGTTCTTAAACACTCTTACGGAAGACGTACCGTTGTTTCCGTTTTTATTGAGGCAGATCAGATAAAACATATCGCCCGAAGTCACCGTAACCCCCTGTCTTAACGTCCTGGCTGAATCCAGATCAGTTGACAGTAACCGAATACTATACGCAAATTCCTCGCCTGCCGCCACGTTCAACGCGGGGAAAGAAACCTGTGAGCCCTTAAAACTTCCGCTGTTTGTATTGACGACCTTGTATCCTTTGCTTTCGTAATCATACTCCTCAAACCCCCGTCCCGTAGCCGCATACATATCGAATTCGAAATTGCCCGACGTAAACGCAGCCTCGTTTACCGTAACGTTCGATAGTGCTTTTGCCGTAAACAGAGGATGGGATATCGTTACCGTATAGTTTCCGTAAGGCACAGTAGCCGTCCATGAGCCGTCCGCTTTTACAGTCGCGGCATACGAGCCGATTGAAACCGTTGCGCCCGTAAAATCCGTTGTACCGATAAGTGCGGAGTTACAGGACAACTGGCCTTCGATTGTCTTCGTCTGCCGCATCTCTACCTTAACGGCAAACGACAAATCGTCTGAAACATTGGTTATCGTATAAGAAAAAGTACCGTCGTTGTTATTGATAAGAACGATCTCCTCGTCGTTGAGCGTAGCCGTCACCGCATAAACCGTTTCGGGATTGTCCGATGTCTTGGGCGTAACCGTCAATGTTACGCTTCCGCCCTCAAAAACATTTGTTGCGGACAAGTTTGCCGTGCTGACAGTATCGCTTTCGTCTTTTTCTATGGTCACTTCGGCGGTATGTCTTAAAGCCGCGCCTGCGGCATCCCCCGTTTTCAGAGTTGGTTGTTTCCAGATAACGTTGTTGTTCTCCGTATCGGCAAGACGATCATCCATTCCGCCGACGCCAAAGCTGAGGTTGGCGGAGTCAAGCGTCGCAAGTTCTTCGGGAACGCCGCCCTGCGTAAGCCCTACAACCTGTTTGGTTTCGCCTTGTTCTACGCAGAAAAACCATTTCAACTCACCGTTGTCTTTTATACGGATCAACGTAATACCGATTGGATCGTCCGTCAAGGCTCGGGGCAGGGTAACGCTCGTCTCAAGTGCTTTTGTATCATTGCTTACGTTAGATCCGACAATGTCCTTAAACACTCTTACGGAAGACGTACCGTTATTTCCGTTTTTATTGAGACAGATCAGATAAAACATGTCGCCCGAAGTCACTGTGATTCCTTGTCTTAACGTCCTGGCAGGATCCAAATCGGTAGAAGCTAATTGAATGCCGAATTCAAATTCTGCACCCGCTTCCGCAGTCAGAGCAGGGAAAGAAACCATTGAGCCCTTAAAGTTTCCGCTGTTTTTGTTGACAACTTTATATCCAATGTTTTCCCAATCATAATCGACGGAATTTGTGCCGGTATCGTCTTTAATTTTATATAAAGACAATTCCAGCTCTCCCAATTTAGTTGCGCCTTCCGCCACCGTGACTTCCTTAGGCTTCGCTATATAATTAGAACTCTCGGCGTAAATCACTCTATCGCCGTACTGCGTAACAGAAGTCCATGTTCCGTCGGGATTTACCTCGACGGTATGCGTGCCGATCGTAACTGTTACGTCTTCGAAATCTTCCTCGAATCCTTCCGCAAACGATACCGTTCCGCTGACTTCGATCCCGACTTCGACGTTGCATTCCGCCTCTTTGATTATGTTACAGCCTTTATACGAAACGCTCGCGCCGACCGTAAAAGTACCGCAGTCGGTTACGGTTATCGTACCGTCGTTATACACCGCGCCCGTCGTACCAGCGTCTTTCAGTTCGTAAACAACTGTCGTTTCGATCGAGTTATAGGCATAACCCTCCAATACGGGCGTATAAACGTCCGACACCAACATAGCCGTATCCGACGTAAAACTCATTTCCAGCCCGTCGATAGCCAACAAAATCTTCACCTGCGCTTCCAGCGCGTCAAGTTTATCAAGGTTTGTGACCAGTCCCTTATCCGCGTTTTTCAAAGCGTTGTACTTATCCCGCGCGGACTTCACCTTGCTTTTGTCCGACAAAGAAAGTTGCTCCACCGACGGCAACGCATTAACCGTAGCAATAACGTCACTGACTTTTTCGGGTGTTTTCTCCCCGCCGCATGCGCTTAAAAAAGCCATCGACCCGACCGCCAAGACAGAAGCTACTGCCAACAACGAAAATTTGGTCTTTTTTCTCATTTTCTTTCCTCCTGATATATTATTTTTTTATTCCGGCCTGTTTTAACATGGAGTCCCATTTGAGCGAATAATCGTTAAATTCGTCTTCTATGTATTGATCCACGCTTTTCGGACTCGACGCAGCAAAAGTTTTTTGAGGGCTGGCGCCGTCACGGTAAGGGGCAAGCCCGCCCAAATATTCCATCGGATTCTTTTTCACAAAATTCATGATCATTTCCGCTTCGGTATATACAGTCAGTCTCGACTTCTGCGTTTCGGTAGCAGTGGCATAACAATCGAATTGAGTGGGATCTACTTTTAACCCGGAGATATTCCCGTATGATCCTTTGAATAAAATCTCCTCACCTTCTTTCGTAAGCATAAACTTCAAAAATTCTTTTGCCCCCGCCAGGTTTTCAGAGCACGCCGGAATAAACGAATTCATATGAACGCCCTTACTAGAAATCGTATTACGCGCTACTTTCAAAGCAGCCACGATGTCATCGTGCCCGTTTAAGAACGCCGGTTTTTCACATTCTCCGTCGATATAATCAAGTGCTTTCCTCAACTGCACATCTTTTTCCACAGGTGTTGCGCCATTAAACGTTTCGGGCCACTTATTGACGATATCGCTTACAACCGGCATCTTAAAAGCACGCACGTCGTATTCATCGGGCTTATACTTTAACGATTGTTCCCTTTCCAGCCAACCGCCGTTAAAATGGAACAATGCGTCGCCGTCAAAAAATTGATCCTGCGCCATAAATACGTGCAACGCATAATCTCCGATCGCTGCATATCCGTTTTTCTGCGCCAACATTTTTTCCATCACTTTCAACGAGGCACGTCTGCTGTCGCTTTTAAAAATTTCAGGCGTATATTCGCCTTTCGCATTTTTGCCTTGAAGGAAATTGTCGATCCCTTCTTGCCCTTCGTATTGGGCAAACCAAGTCGTAAACGCACAATTATCCAAATAATTGTGTTGATTGCCGAATTTCAGCGCATAGGGTTTATTATTCACGCCGTTAATGGCTTTAACCTGCTCGAAAACCTCAAACATTTCGTTTGTCGTCTTGGGCAATTCGATTTTTGCGTCTGCGTCAAGTTTCGAGTTAAGCTCGGTTAAAAGTTTATGATTATAGTATATTCCCGTGATATCTGATGTCCAGGGAATCGCATAAACCTTACCGTTTTCGTCAAGCGTCAAAGATTTCAGAGCCGAAGGGTTAATCAAATCTCTGTTTGTAAGCCCCGGTTTTACCTGCGCTTCTTTATATGCAGGGTCGGCAGGCGCGTTGAGCACATCTTCCAGATCGGCAAGCATATAATCATAACCAGGAATAAAAGTATCCTTACGGGAAAGCCATTCGAAAATCGGCGCCGACTCGGCAAAATACAAGTCGATTTCGTTGTCCGTTCCTGCTTCCATCGTACCGTAAAGCATCGCAGATTCAGCCGTGTCCATAACTACCTGAGCTTTATAACCCGTTTCGCTCTCTTTTTCATTAAATGCCTTCACCAAATCGTAAGCAAACTGTTTGCCGTAACCGCGGTCCATAACGCCTATGCGCACCGTGCCTTTTTCCACTTTGATCGTGGGGGCTTTACAGCCGACAAGTCCTGCCCCGATCAACGAAAAAACGCACATCGACGCAATAAATTTGATTGTTTTTTTTCTCATATTTTAGTTCCTCCTAATATATTTAATATTTTAATACGTCTTGACTTACTTTTTACTTTACTAACCTTTTACGCCGCCGACCGTCATGCTCTTCATCATGCGGTTACCGAAAGCGGATACAAGGATAAGGATAGGCGCCATCGTCATAAGCACGCCGGCTAAATATTCCGTCGCATTCCCCGCCGCCTTATTCCGATAATAATACAAACCTGACGCCAACGTCGGCATTTTATCCAAAAATAACATCGGCTTTTCGTAATCGTTCCATTTGCCGATAAAACCCAATATAAACAAAGATATAAATAATCCCGAAGCAAGTGGAATCATAATCCTTAAAAATATCCGCCAATGCCCCGCTCCGTCTATCTGAGCCGCTTCTATATATGCATTATCTATCCCCTTGAAAAACGCGTAGGAGATAAGGAAGTTTGATCCGAATCCTCCCAATCCCGTAATAAGGTACAGCAACGAATCGTTTAAGTTCAGCGCGGTTATTATTTTATATTCCGACGGCAAACTTCCTACGATAGGCACGGAAAGAGTAAGCAATACAAAACTGAATGCAAATTCTTTACCACAGAAGTTGTATTTTGCGAATACGTACCCCGTCAAAAGCGTCATAAATACATTTAAGAACGTGAGTCCCACGCTGTACCAAAGGCTGTTGGCAAATAGACCGAAAAAGCCTATTTCATGATACTGAACGTGCTGAAAGGCTTTTGCATAATTTGAAAACAGCCAATCTCGCGGCAACGCCATCATATTTCCACCCGTAAATTCGCGAGCGGTTTTCAACGACTGTAAAAACGCCCAACCGATCATGTACGTTATCAACACCGCATAGATATAGAAAATAACCAACATCACCGAATAAACAATTTTCGCTACATACGAGCCGTCCGACCGCAAACACACAGACAAAATCAAATACGAAAGCGGAATGAAAATTAAAATCAGACCGCCGATATACATTCCGCCGTAAAACAAACACGCACCGACGATGCCTATTATCGCGACGACTACCGAAATCAACATATGGAACGAGGGGTTTTTTATTAAATTTAATTTTTTCATATCAAAACTCCACGTCGGCATATACTTTACCCAAAGCACGACGAGCCATCACGACGATCGGGAACAATATTACGGTAAACATAATTCCGACCGCGGCAGGCTGATACAGCGCGTTGCCCTTTGTTTGCGTAAAGAAGTAATACGCCATAGTAAACGTTCCGCCGTCGCCCGCCGTCAAAAGCAATACAGGGCCGGATACGGCAAAAAAACCCGCGATATTAAGCAAAATTATCATAGAAATCGTAGGCCAGCAAAGCGGAATAACGATTTTGCATAATTCCGTCCCCAAATTTGCGCCGTCAAGCTGCGCCGACTCGACAAGTTCTTTGGATATCCTGCCCATCGCGCCCGAAAACAGTACGAATTGTCCGCCGAAGTTTGTGATAAATACATAGAATATAACCGTCGAGTTTGCATACTTCGGATCGGTCAGCAGCATGGGCGGAGTTTTACCCGTAACCAAACTTAAAAACTGTCCGACCGGCGCGCCCGGCAACAGGATATAACTGAATATCGAAGTCATCGCAACAGCAGGCAGCAATGCCGGGATAAATAAATACGTCCGCCATACTCCGTGCAAGGGGATTTTTTTATAGATAAAAAATGTAAGCAAGAATCCCCAAGGTTGCAACAAAAATAATTGAAACGCCCACGTCAGCGTCGTATTTTTCAAACCTTCGAGCACTTTTCCGTATTTATTGAAAACTACGGGGATATCGGTAAAATTTGCCAAAGTAAAATATTCTTTACCCGTCTTTACGTCAAATCTTTGAAATGCCATCAAAATAGAATTAAAGTTTACAAGCACCCAAAAAATAAAGAAATGGATAATCGGGATCAACAGCGCAGATATAATAAACAAATTACTTCTTGTTTTTTTATTCAAAAAACTTTTTTTCGTATTTGCTAAATAATTCATCCGATCTTTTCCTCAAACGCAACTTTACACCGCTATCACAAACACGCCCTCGCCCGGCTCCAGAACTAATGTAAGCATGCCGTCTTTTACACGATAATCCAAAGGTTCGCCTTTACAGTAAACACGTGCCTTTGTAATCCCGCTGTCAAATTTAACCGTTACCGTATTGGAGATTTCATCCGTAGGCTCGGTGAAATTGGTAATCATAAGCCCGATATTATCTTCTTTATCTCTGAACGAACCGACGATCGCCGGCTCTTCCGCTTCTATACTTTTAACGCCTTCAATTTCTTTAAGTTTGTTTCTGATTGCGACAAAACCGTTGCACACCGTACCCGACGAAGCATAAATCGGCATCGTTCCGAGATAATCGAAAGACAGATACACGTGGTCGAATTTATGCAATTCCGCATTTGCTTCTTGAGCATAATAATATTCAGGATTGATTTTATCGCCGCAGACGAGACCTTCACCCCAACTACCGTCCGCCCGCGCGGCCGCATTATACATAAACGCCGAAGCACTCTTAAAGCCGTAAGACATACCTACCGCATACTGAAAACGCATATCCGCCACAGAAGTCAGTTGTCTGCAATTATCAAATTTACGAGTCTGCGTAAAATAGTGTGTTTCTATATCCGTAAACCGCGCCGCGTTTGCAATGATATCGAGATCGGACAACCAAGCGTCGGAAACATAATTTCTCAGATTATCAGGATCGCTGTTATTCACCATCAGCGGATAATAGTCAAAAGAAAGCATTTTTCTGCCACTGACCTTCCCCAATACCTTGTCTACAAAATCGTTTACATAACCCGAAAATCCGCCAGCGCCTAGTAAAGAAGGATTTGCATAGCTCGGAAATAAATTAACGGCAAACAATCCGTCGGGGTAATTGGCTTCAAATTTCGGCACCAGTTTCCCAATATCCTCTAACTGATTCCTTGCAGGCTCATCGTAAAAATTAATTCCATCAAATGCGGGATATTGATCTAGATCCGCATCGTAAACCTTTTGCAGAATATCGGGTTTGTCGTAATTTTCGCTTCCCGTCTGAACCCATACCTTAACGCCCGCGTTCTCGGCGTACCCCATAACGTCTTTGAACACCGACGCCGACATCTGTCTCCAATCCAAAAAGACGCAATTAAAACCCGCATCCGCAAAAACGTCGTACCCTTCCTGCGTAAGAGGCGGACCGCCCCACGCGCCAAGCGTCATAGTCTTATCGTCCGCATATTCGGGGAGTTCGCGTTCGGTTTTTCCGCACGAGGGAAGTGCAAGCGCAACCGACGCAAACAATACCGCCACAACCGACTTATTGATCACCGATTTGAATTTTTTCATGATTTTCTCCTTATTCTCCTGTTTAGTTTATCTAATTTAACTTTCTGCATAAGTGATAATTACGTCATCGATATACATAACCCAATCTGGTTTACTCGGCGAAATCAACTCTATGCGCAGATTGTCTATATCATGCTCGAGCGTAATACTCACGCAATTCAATTCCGTACCCGTAGGATAACCGTTTTGATCTCCAAGACGATCTCCCGCCGTTGTATATAACGGCAAAACAAGCAACGGAATCATCGTACTGCCCGCATCAAACTGTACCTTAAACGTAAGCGTGTCTCCTTTCGTCGCCTGTATCCTGTTAAACCTGACTGAACAGAACCAAGCGTCCGGATTGTCGGCATTGGAACGTTGCCAAACGTCTTTCGGATCGACTTTCAGCATATGATTTCCGCCTTCTCCGCGCTCAACAACGTCAAAAATCAGACCTACGCCCAAGCTGTCGTCTATATCTTTAAAGCTGTCCTCGCCGTTCTCAAACGTCCAAGAAGTGTTTGCCATAGCCCATTTAGCATATACCTTATGCGATACGCCCTCGGAAATTACAGTGTTTGCCAAAAGTCGTTTTCCCGTACAATCCTTGTCTAAATACCAACCGTCAAAGAAATACGCAGCCCGATCGGGAACGGGTATCGTACCGTATTTATCCCCGATACGAGTTTCCTTTGTCGCCGTACCATCGGCATTTTGTTTCAAATTCCCAAACGAAGTAAACATTCCTCCGTTCGGATCGAACGTAACCTCTATCGCCGCGCCCAACCAATGCGCATAAAGAGTATGATCGCTTATATTGACGACCTCGCTTTCAGCAGTGATATGCCTGCCACCCGACGCCGACGTATACCAACCATCGAAATCATAACTTGCACGTTCGGGTTCGGGAAGCTTTCCGTACGTCTCACCTACCATTACGGTTTTAGCCTCAAAATTTTGCTCGCCACCGTTTAAGTCAAACGTTACGGTTACCTGTTCGGCGTTTGCGTCGCCACAACCCGACAACGGCACGACAAACAATCCGACAAAAAGTAGCGATGCTAGCATAAACGATAACATTTTTAAGTGTCTTTTCTTCATCTTGCCCCTTTTCTTTTTTTAATTTCTTAAAATTGTTTTTTATCATTTTCCATTTCGATCCGAGCCGCCGAACGATTGCACTTCGCAATCTGTTGCATCGCCTTTTCGCTCAACTTAGGCTGCCGATCAAAGGTAAAAAATCCGTTTTGTTCCTGTTCCACGTCATACAACTGCGTATAACAGAATCCGCTGATCTTACCGCAATCGAGAAACCGTTGAGTCGCCTCGATATAGTCCTTTACAAATTCTTCCTCCGAGCTTTTCGTACGATATCCCCAGCCGCCTTCAGCTACGTACGCCACCCCGCCATATTCGCTGGCGTTCAGCGGCAACGTTCCGTCATACATTGTATCCGGTTCGGGATTTGCCGCATAGAGCGTATTCATCACAAGTTCGTCTCGCTCCTCGATCGCTTGGATATATTCCGATATCTCTTCGGGCGTATGATAACAATGAAAATCGAATAAGTCGGTAAATCTTCCGTGATACCCGCCGCTTACGTCCACGCACGGCCGCGTGGGATCAAGCAGTTTTGTAATCGCATACACCGCTTCGGGAAAACGCACGTCCCGCACCTTTCCTTTATTTTCAAGGCTCTCCCACGTTTCGTTAAGCGGACACCAAGTAATCACAGATGGGTGATTGAAATACTGTTCCACCGTCTCCCGCCATTCGTTTACAAACTGCCCCAACCCGTCAAGGTTCTCGTATTCTACGCCCCAGCTCGGATATTCGCCCCAAACCATATAGCCGGCGCGATCACATTCGTATAAAAATCGCTGTTCAAATACCTTCTGGTGTAACCGCGCTCCGTTAAATCCGAGCGACAGGCCGAGTTCGATATCCTTTTTCATTGCCTCAACTTCCGGTGCGGTATAATGCCCTTCGCAATAATATCCTTGATCGAGTACCAGCCTTTGAAATACGCTCCTACCGTTGAGCAAAAACTTTTTCCCTTCATACCGCACGTCGCGCAGACCGAAATAACTCTTTACCTCGTCCTGTCCGAACGTTATCGTCACATTATACAGCCGACCTTTTCCAAGCTCCCAAAGATGCTTTTCGCTCAACTCAATGTCGAAATTCTGCCGGTAGTATCCGTCGCCTTTCGCATATCCCACCAGCCGACCTTTATAAAAAACAGAAATCTCCGTATTTCCCTCGCCCTCGGTAATAAGTTCCGCTTTCACCCGGCAATTCTCCGTATCGGGAAAAAATTTAACGCTCTTTATGTATTCTCGGGGTGTACGTTCCAGCCACACCGTCTGCCAGATCCCCGTCACCCGCGTATAGAAGCAGCCGTGCGGAAGTTCCGATTTCACCTGCTTCCCGCTCGGATAATTTTCACGCACATCGTCGTGTACACACACGGTAATCTTGTTTTTCCCCGCCTTGACGAACGGCGTGATCTCCACACAAAACGCCGTATATCCGCCCATATGCCTACCCGCACTTTCACCGTTCACATAAACCTGCGCCAAATGATCGACGGCGCCGAAATGTAAAAACAGCCTCCCTTTAAGATCATCGGGAGATATTTCTATCTCTCTCGCGTAAATGCAGTCCGTGAACAATTCCGTCTTTCCAATCCCCGACAGCCGGGCCTCGGGACAAAATGG
>OKWJ01001270.1_pt1 | contig 19463 bp, 27 predicted proteins | sample 1607121 | NCBI WGS metagenome assembly OKWJ01 (sample SAMN04414080, study PRJEB24778) | human gut metagenome | material: faecal | host: Homo sapiens | reverse complement strand
CGAACTGTTCAAACTGAGCATCACGATCTCCCGCGAAAGACAGGCGACCGGCCCGAATACATATGTGCCCGGTGCCGATGCGGTGTATCTTGACCCGATCGTCTTCCGCCTGAGCGATACCGCCTTTGCGCCGCAGAACGTAACGCTCGATCAGACAGGCATTACGTTCTGAAAGCGAGCATGTGCCCCTGCTTGAACGGGAAAGGAGACGAATATGGCAAACAAAAACGGAACAAACAGCGGCGGCGTATTCGGCGCGATCGCGAAGGCGATCGCCCTGCTGCTCTGCCTCGGGCTGATCGGCGGGGTGATCTGGTTCGCGGTCGCGACGGACGGGTTCACGAACTTCAACCGCATCACAGGCGGAGATCAGGTCATGACAGAAAAAACGACGGGCGTGCGCCTGCTCGCGGGCAGGCGTACGGAGTTCACCGTGTCGAACCTGAACTTTACGACGAGCGCGCCGACGTACGACGTCGAGATCCATTTCAACAGCGAAGAGCCGTTTGACTTCGTTATGAACGATGACGGCGAGAGCTACACCACCCGCGGCGAGGATGTCGATCTCGCGGAATACTTCGGAGTGGAGCTGACGGAAAGCGGCTTTGCAGTCATGCCGCCGCTCAAACACAGCGAGGCGAGCGTGCTGCAATGGCTGTACCCCGAGGCGAGCGGGATCGCGGTGATCTCCGAGATCGGCGACGTCGACCTGTATGTAATGACGGTCACATTTTCGGATGCGAACGTATACAACATTTATTTCGACGTGGAACAAGTACGCCTTACGCTCGACCCGCCGAGTATCGTGTTCCAAGACGGCGAAACAGTAACACCGCCCGAGGAAGAGCAACCGCCTGAAGAAGAGGTGCCGCCTGAAGAGGAGCAGCCGCAGCAAAAATTTTCGATCAGCTACGATTATACGCAGGGCGGAGGCGGCGCGGGAACAAGCTGGTCGATCGTCCCCTCGCTGACCGAAGCGGCGGCGGGTGAAGTCACGATCCGCTTTATTGTTTCCTATGGGGTATCGCTCGGAAAAGTCGATCTGTATACGACTGTAAGCGGAACGGAACAGACGCTGACTCCCATAAAAATCAGTGATTCAGAGTACTCCCTGACGTTTACAATGCCGGCAGAAGAAATCGCGCTGACGGTTAAATTCACTATGGAGTAGGACCATGAAAAAAGCACTTATAAACAGGGCGCTGCCGCTGCTGGTCACCTTCATCCTCGCGCTGGGCATGGTGTTCGGCTCGTTCTCCGCCGCGTTCGCGGCGGAGGAAGTCAAGGAGCTTGCCTTTGACAAGACGAACGTGCTGGACGACCTGCAAAGCAGTACGGACAGCGAGGGCAACCCCTTTGACCCGACGCAATACCCCTACAACGAATACGGCAGCATCCAGCTCGTGAACTTTGCCGAGTATTGCTATAGCTATGCGGCGAACATGCGCGGGAACTACGGCTTGTATCTGTACATATACAACCCGCAGGCGCTGGACATAGACGAGGACAGCGTTCTGAATCAGGTACAGCTCGCCGTTTCGTGGAACGCGGACGGCGAACCCGAGCAGCAGGACAAATTCGACATCGTGTTCTGCAACAAGAGCGGCGGCGACTACGCGGATCTGTTCTACAAATACCGCATCGTGGACAAGGTGAGCAGCTATGACGGCAAGACGATCGCGGAGCGCGTGAACAGCAACGGACGGAAGTACAGCATCACGGGCATCGAGCTCCTGACCGAGGGCGAGACCAATGCGACGGACTACGGCGTGGGCGGGACGTACACCTATACGGGTTATGCGGCGGGGTACGGCGCGGACGCGGATGCGGAGAGCACGCTCGCCTGCACCGTTACGCCGTTCGAGACCGTGGAGCTGGACGTACACCACACCTACTACCGCGCCGAGGGCGACTATTACATGGGCATGCAGACGCAGTTGGACAGCGTGTTTTTCAACGTCCCGCAGCGGCTGTACGAGGAATACGGCGAGTTGTACGAGATCGCCTGCAGGTGGTACGAATACAAGACCAACCCCGCGCTCGTGACGGAAAATCTGGAAAAGTATAACGCTCTTTCCCCGTATATCGGGAAAGACGTTTTCTCCATAGAGGGAATGACCGTTGCCGTGCTCGGGTTCGGGAACGCGTCGCGGAACTGGTTCGGCACGACGTACGTCACACCGCTGCAGGCGTATGTAAACCTGCCCGACGAGGCGTTCAAGGACGAGGACGGGAACTGGATCGACCTTTCCGGCAAAACGGAATGGGACAATATTTTTGGGTTCAAACTCCTGAAGATCCCCGCCGATGTCGTCGAAAAGACGGTGCAAAACAGGTTCGGCGTCCTTTCGGACGTGATTTTTGCGAACGGCGAGGCGACGGATTACAGTGCAAGCTCGGACGAAGTACGGGAACGCCTGCTCGAACTTTCCGAGCAGCTCGGCGGGGATATGATCAACGGCAAGTATGCCGAAGTGCTCTTCTCCGACGAAGTTGACGAAGGTCACAAACGCGGGATCAACGAAAAGACGATCAAGGCGGACGACCAAATGACGCTGACCGAATACACGACCGAGCTGCTCGCCAGCGCATGGCTGAACGGACAGTACCATGTTTCGGAACAGTACAAACAACTCCCCGCGATCGTAACGGTCTCGGCGGACGATCTCGTCGGGGACGACGCAACGGTCGCGGCGCGGCTGTATATCGCCGAGGAGGACGTGCCCGAACTGCGCACAAAGTTCGCGCTCGGGCAGCTGAACAGGGAAAACACGGTGCTGTTCCGCTTTTCCACGAGTACATACAACAGCCAATATGCGGGCGCATATATCATTCCCGATTCAAACACGGAGCTGCCGCGCGAGGGCGTGCTCGTGGGGTCATATATCCCCGTCTTCCGATTTACGGAAAACGACTATGACGCCGCACAATTCGATGAAGTACTCATCAGCGAAACGGTCTATCTTGACTTTGATATCATCTCGCTGACGTTCAAGGACGAGGAAGGCGCGGAGACGGTGCTGCCCGTCGTGTCCAGCCCGATCGATGCAATCGCTGGCTATACGCCGCCGCTCGATACAGACTATCACACCGGCGGAGACAGCACATGGATCTGGATCGTCATTGCGGTAGTGGTCGCGATCGTACTGATCCTGCTGCTCATCTTCTGCCCGCAGGTGTTCGTGTACCTGTTCAAGGCGATCTTCTTTGTGATCTCGCTGCCCTTCCGCGCGATCGCGGCACTGATAAACGCGATAAAAAAGAGCCGCGCAGACAAACCGAAGAAAGACAAACTGCCGAAGGACAAACCCAAAGGCGACGGCGGAGGCGGTAGCGGCGGGAAAACCGAGAGTGCCGCGCCCGTCGTGAATGTGTACGTCGGCGGCGCGCGTACCGCCACGAAGAAGGCGGGCGGCACGGCAAAAGCCGCGGGAACGTCCAAAGCGACCGCACAGGGCAAGAGTGCAGGCGGCGCCAAGACGAAAGCGAAAGCTGCGGGCGGAAAAGCAGGCGGCAAGGCGGAAGGCGGTGAGAAAAAGAGCGCAGCTCGAAGTCAGAGCGGCACAAACGTCACCGCCCGCGGCGGTGAGAAAAACCGTGCAGGCAACCGGGCAAACGGCAAAAACGTCACCGCCAAAAAGAACAGCAAATAACAAGGCGCGCCGAGGGCGGCAAGCCCTCGGCGCAAAAGGGGGAGATACAAAATACCATGTGTTTCAGGAAAAGAGATAAAAAGGCAGGTAAGCCTGAAATAGCGAAGCGGAAGGCAGAAAAGCTGACGGCTAAGCAAAGAGCGCTTGCGCACCGCGAAGAAGTTTTCGCGGCTGCGCAGCGGCTCTACGAAACGAAGAACTATATTGCGGTCGTTGGGAAGCGCGGTACAAAGTACTATGTCAAAAACGATGAAAACCGCGCTGTTGCGAAAAGGTGCAGAAGGGGCGCAGAAGATGAGCAATAAAAAGAGCAAGAATGTTTCAAAGACTGTAAAACAGGGGTTGATTGTACATACAAGAGACGAGTATTTCAAAGGCGCAAAAGATTATAGAAAACCAGGGTATGAAAAGTCTGCAGGCAATTACCGACAGGCGGCAGTAGTGGATTCAAACCGAAAAGACCAGCTTGCGCTTGTGAAACTTACGACGTCAGAAAAGGCTATCCCGCTGAACGAGAAGGGCGGGTTTCGTGCTTACATCCTTACGCAGGATGAAAACGGTCGCCCTATAAAAGTGAGTGGGAAATTTATTCCTGATAGCAAAGGCAAAAAATTGCCCAAAGAGCAGGTCAACAAAATAAAAAAAGAAAGCCTTTCCGATCCGAAGACGGGAAAGGAAAACAAAAAACGGCTCCGTAGGCTGAAAGGACGGAAATAAAAATGCGCGGACGGATCACTCCGCCCGCACGTACCACGGTTGCCAGGCTCGCAATCTACTGCAAACATACGGAACTTGCAGGGAGTGCGCCGTCTACACCCATCCGTATGCCGAGAAAGCCCTTTCGGGTACTTATAGTATACGCTGTTTTTCGGAAAAAGTCAATAGGGAAATGACAAAAAGATGAAGGACCTGTACGGATACAAACGCTATCGGAAGCAGCTTTTGCGCGGGCTGCGGCGGTATAACCGTTTTTCTCGGTTTTGCCGCATCGCGGAAAAGCTGAGCCGCGAGAGCTTTAAAAACACAAGGCGGTACATGCGTTTTTTCTCTACGCTCTCTCTTCTCTTTGTCATTTCGTTCCTTGCGACGAGGGACTGGTACCACGGCTGGTACGGGATCCTGTGTACGTTCTTCGACGTCTCCGTCTTTGACGGGATGCAATTCGACTGGTCGCTTATATGGGAATTCGGCAAGCTGTTTTTCCAGCTCGGCATGCTGATCGTCTTCGTGTTCGCGTTCATCAACATTTTTAAGCGCTGTCAGGCAAAGCATTATGAACGGCGGTACTACGCGCAGGCGGCGACCTGCATGGAGAATCAGCACTCCGTTTGCTTTACAGGCCCGCCTGGCTCGGGAAAGTCCTCGTCGGGCGGGGATTGGGCGGTAAACGTCGCCATGCGCCGCTGGGAGGACCTGAAATACGAGTACCATACGAAGAAGCGCCAGCTGCGCAATTACGCAAGACTGGGGCAGACGGAGGAGCTGGAGAAGTTCAAAGCGTTGGAAGAGGCGTACACCTTTTTCAAATCGCGGGAACGCTGGTATGTTCCCTGCCTTGCGACTACGTTCGGAATGCGTGTCGGCGGGCGATATACCTATAAAGCGAACAACAGCTTTTTCACGCAGCAGCAGCGCATCCCCGAGTATTGCGTCATCTTTGACGACGAAGCGGGCGGTTCAAAGGGCGCGGATACGTCTTCGAAGGTCGCCGACAACGTGGCGGACTTCTACCGCTATGTGCGCCACTACGGCGATTTTATCCTGATCATGACAGAGCAGGGCGACGATGGGACGGGGAAGTACATTCGCAAGTGCCTGGACGATACGATCTACTGCAAGAGCCAAAAGTGGGTGGTGCGTCCCGGGTTCCTGCTGCGCAGGTGGCAGAAGATGCGCCGCAAGCTCATCAGGCGGGAAGAAAAGGGGAAGTACCGCCCGCGCTACAATGCGTTTGTCTATTATTTCGGCCGAATCGTGCGAACGATCGGATACCGCAGGATCGATTTCCGCAGTATGGGGAACATCGAACACAGCGACGGCGGCGACATTGCGGGAAGAGAAGGGATCATTCTTTTGCCCTCGCGCCTTGTCTACGATTACGACGACCGCGCCTACCGTTTTACCTATAAAGCGAAGGACCTTCCGCTGGAATTGGATGGCTGGGACAGGCTCACGCTCCGCCCCGAGGACGATATTCGCAACGTCTCCGTGGTGCGGAAAGCGGGCGAAAATCAAAAAGGCGCCCAAACGGTTTGAGACAGAATTTAAAAATAAAAAATCGAAAAATCGGCGGGAACGAAGTACTATGTCTGACAGAAAGCGCCTGATTTTCGGGTAAAAGACAACAATTTTCCACTTGAGTGGAAAAGGAGTAAAGAATGAAAGTCCACTTTGAAAAAGTCGGGTATGCGAACAAGAACTTTTCCCGGGAATGCCGCGGCGAGCTGACGTACGATTGGTTGTATGAACAGGTAAAGCCGCATTGCATGTCACGGAATATAAGTTTCAGTTACAACAAAGAAACAGGCGTAGGGCATATTTTCGGCGGTTACCAAACAATAGGAGGATTCAGGACGGAATCATGAAGATCAGGATCATGGGCACGATGGCGGAATGCGAAGCGGCACGAGCGTTTTACGCATCCTTGGAGCCGCGGCTGAAAAGTTTAACGATCTCGCGGCTTTACCCGAACAGGGGAAGCAACACGGTTTTTCGCTTATACATCGATATGGAGCATTACCCGAATCAGGAAGGCGCCATATATCTGCAAGGGAAGGAATGATAACGCTGCTGATATGGGCTTTGCGCCTTGTGATATGGATCGTACTGCTGCCGTTCCGTTTTATTCGATGGATCGTCCGAACGGTACGGCGCAGACGGAAAATAAAGAAAGGAGAATACATCGATGAAGAGATCTGAAGGGGAAGACGACGAGAAGCGGGACGAGCAGCTCATAGAGCTGAAAGTCCGTTCTTCGCTGTACAAGCGCCCGTACGGGCTATTATCGCAGGCGGGCATTGCCACGGACGGCATGACGCCGCGCGAGGCGTGGAGCGCCGTCAACGAGCTCAGACGGGCAGAAGCTGCGGCGAAGCGTGCGGAGAAAGAGGCGAAAAAGCAGCCGAAAGCGGAAAAGAAAGCTGTCAGGGCAGCGCCGAAACCTGTACCGAACAAGAAAACCGAAGAAAAGAGGACAACGGCAGCAATGGCGGCAGTGCCCGAGCTGTCCGAACGGAATCGCGAAATGGCAAACAGCAACAGCCAGTTTGACCGCGGCAACAATACGGTCGCAAGCTATAAGGCATATGCGGCGGAGATCAACAGTTGGGATATTCCGAAGAGTAAGAAGGAAAAGCTGATCGCCGATCTGCACAAACGGTATGAGGAAAAATTATCCCTGGATGCGCGGTACGTTCCATGGACGGTATCGGGACCTGCCCGCTATCCCGCGCAAAAGATGAATGCGATCGCCGACAGAGCCATGAAGGCGAGCCATGACATCGTGACATGGTTTGACGGGATCAGAGAGAGCGTAAAAAAGAGCAAGGACATCGGGGATGATTTCAAGAAAAAGGCGCGGAAGGAAGAGGAAACGCTTCATCTGATGATGCGGCAGTTTCCGAATATGTCCGCGGCGATGGTCGGGAATTGGCTTGCGCCGATTGCACAGTACGATCCGAAGCGGTACAAGGAACTGTACGAGGCATACGATAAGAAATACCATTTCCGAAAGAACTCAACGGCGGCAAAATTGTATGACGGCATCCAAAACGGAACGTATAAGGGAATAAAGCCGCCGAAGAAACTGTACGAAAGCGACAGTTATAACGCCTATCGGAAGAACATACAGAGCGGCGAGCGGGTATTCCTGAAATTTACGACGAAGCCGAAACCGCAGATGATCTACGCGCTGAAAAAGCGCGGCTGGCATTGGAACGCATTGGAGAACGCGTGGAGCGTTCCCGTTGGAAAGTATGACGCCGATTTCGTCAAAGGGATCGAGGAAAACTATGAGAAATATCTATAACCAAAGGGCGGAGCAGCAGCAAAAGCCTGCGGTGGATCCGAAGTCGATGACGGCGCTGGAGTTGTGGCTTGCGCTGCGTGACGAGCTGATTGCCTTTTGCAAGCAGATCGACGAAAGGTATCAGCTCTCCAGGCTGAACTGGTTCGTTGAAGAAGACGGGTTCAGCAACGGGTATATCCGGTTCAAAGTGGCGTTTGATTTTTTCGGGGACAATGAAAAACAGACCGAAACGGGCGAAGGAGGAGGAAAAAATGAAGGACATCAAGGCAGTGTTTGAAGACGGAACGGGCGGTCGCGGCAGCTTTTTGTTCATTGAAAAGGCGCCGAACGGGAAGTATTTCAACAATTACGGGTACGACAAGGACCTGTGTCCCCAAGCCCCGAGTTCGGCGGGCGGCTTTGCAAGCTACGGGGAAGCGGAGCGGGCGCTGTATAAGCACCGCCCGCACGCAGTAAAGCTGAAAAATCCGTACAGAAAAGCACGGAAAAATAAAAAAGTGAGGTAAAAATCATGAGAAAGGCAGGCAACAAGTCGGCGAAGAGCACGACAAAAGCGGCAAAAACTGTTTGCTCCGATAAGAAGCAAACAAAACAAACGACGGACAAGTCGAAGAGGGCATCTTTTGACGTCAGGGCAATGTGGAAAGAGATTGCAAAGCCCGCCGCGGGGACGCGGGCCGAGCGGATCGGGCAGCTGACCGCCCGCGGTATTTCCCGGGCGGATGCGGTAAAAGCGGTAGAGGCGGAAGATGCTTTCCGTTCGAAGCAGCGCCGCATGCAGACCGCTGCGCCGACAAGGAAGATGAAGGCGCAGAATAAAGAAACGTACACCGTTTGGGACACGAAACGCGGGAAGACATTCGCCACGTCGGATGAGGCGATCGCCTATGCCAACGAAAGAAGGCAAAGGACGGGAGAAATATTCGCCGTCACGCAGACGAGAAAAGCCGTAACGCATACATATGCAGGGCGGCCGCAAAAGAAAAAATGATCCCGCGGACGCCGCGGGCGGCGTCATTCACTCACTAATAGCAAATTTTCGCGGGAAAGAGCGCGGGTCAGGGTTTTGCGCCTGTAAAAATGCAGCCGCGTGTGCGCGGCGGAATACAGGCGCAAAACACGGCACGCGCCCCGCGAAAAGTGCGGGAGTGAGTGCAAAGTCAACTATATAATCAATTGCGTATCGAAATTGCATAAATTCCGACCGTATTATTTCTCAAAAATTTTGAGCTTGTCTCAAAATTTTTGAGCCCGCGTGAAAAATCGGCGGGCTCCGAAAAAGACTGTAAAAAACCGCAGAAAAAGAGAGAGGGGGGAGAACCGTGAAGGCGATCAACAAGAGCGCGCTCGCAAAACTGAATAATCCGGAAACGAACGTGCTTTTGCTGCTCGTCGACCGCCTCGGGACGCGGTGCGAGCGCATCGACTACGGCGCGCTTGCGGAGGAGCTCGGTATCACGCGGAACGCATTCAAATATCATATCGACAAATTAAAGAGGGCAAGGATCGTGATAGTGGCAGGAGATAAAATGAAATTAAGCGACGGGATCATCATTGAGATAAACGAAGAGGAGCAGAGGGAGGAATCGGGATAAAAGGCGCACCTGCCACGACAAGTACATAGTATACGGTTTTTCGTCTCTGCCTTTGCGTTTCCGTCCAAAAAACGTGGTGTTGTCAGCCGTTCGAGCAGAGTGAAAATCGACGTTGACGAACCACCGCGGGATTTGGCTGGGCGCGGTGAAAAGCGCATCAAGCGGGTTGTTCCTTTTCCCCGGTAAAATAAAAAGGAAGGAGGGCGCAGCGTTGCCGTGTCTGAGGCAGCGCAGTGTCACCCGGGTTATCGGTAGTCAGGGGGTGCGGGGCTATCGCTGGGTGACACCGAAAAAATTTTTTCGTTCTCTGCGTAGGGAGACCCGCGCCCAAAAGGGCGCGAAAAGAAGGAGTGGATCATGCCAACGCGCAGCGTCAATCCATCAGTCGTAGCGCGGCTCGGGCAAAGGTAAGGTCGGGAACAATAGAACGGCTGGTAAGTGAGCTGGGCCTTCAGCCTGACTGCGAGAGCCAGACCGCCGAAGCGGCCGACTTGGGCAGCAATGGAATGTTGCACTCTTTTCCACGCGAGTGGAGAATCGGCAAAAGAAAAAGCAGGGTGATCCCTGCTTATTTCAATATTGAGGAGTAATCCGAAGCGCCGTACAGCACCCGCATGATAAAAACGGTTTCAATCTCCTGTTTCACCGTATAAAAGATGAGGTAGTTTTCAACCTGTAAAAAACGGTATTCCGTTTCCCTTACAATTTCATCATTCAGTTTTGTCCCGCTGAACGGAAATGTTTGGAGCTGCTGAAAAGCGGCTCCGATTTTATCGAGAAGGTTTACCGCAGCGGACGGGTTGCACAATACGTTGGCGATGTAGTTGCTTGTATCAATCAGATCGTCCTGCGCGACAGGAAGAATTTTAACCTTGTAGTTTTGCATATTTTTCCCGTAATTCGCTTAGGACTGTTTCGGCGGGGAGAGCCTGAACGCCGCTTTTAAGCTGGTCTTCGGCAACTTTCAGTTTTTCAAGCAAATCGAGCTTTGCCATCTTTCTATTATACAGGTCCATACTCATAAGGACCATGCCGCCGTACCCGTTTTTCGTAATAAAAATAGGTTCATTGGATGATGTGCAGCGTTCGTAAATTTCCGCAGTGTTTTTTAAGTCACGGATAGGAATGATTTGAGCCATGATTAAACCTCCCTTGTGGCATAATTATACCACGCTAAACAGTTTATGTCAAGATCACAAAAGAATTTCATGTTACAAAAATAGAAGATGCTTTTCCACTCGGGTGGAAAGAAGAAAAAACCCGCCTTAAGGCGGGTAAAAAACGGGTATGATTTTCAGACTTCAAATAAAATACTATATGTTGTGTTTATAAATGAATTGGAAAGCAATATATTGTGTTTTCGAATATACTGGGCTCCTCGAAATCGTGTTTACCCCCATAAGGGTAACAAGGGTTCAAATCCCTTTCTCTGCGCCAAATCGTAATAAGCCCCTGTTTTATCATGATTTTTGATAAAACAGGGGCTTATTTTATGAAAAGTATATTGTATTAAACTGGGGTTTGGTATGTTTTGTTACTAAAATTGTTACTAATTATATTTGAGCTATTATAGTGCGTTTATCACTTTCATACAAATGCCCATATGTTTTGATTATCTGATCGACGGTGTCGCCGATAAGTTCGGCTACGACCATGAAGTTGGCGCCAAGGTGGATCAGCATGGATACAAAAGAATGACGGAGGTCATGAATGCGTATTGGCTGCATTTCTGCTTTTGCACAATAGTTTCGGAATACGCGTCGAAGTGTATTATCGGCAATGGGATGTTCGCCGCCGAAGAAGAACGGGGTATCACCTTTATAATTTTTCAGTTCTTCCTGCACGACCCGGCAAATCGGTGTTTCCTGTTCCTTTTCTGCTTTTGTCGATGTAACTTCGTACGGAGCCCCACTGAATGTTTTCCGCGTTACCGACTTATCGAATACAATGCTGCAGGGCTTTATATCATTTGGTGTAAGAGCAAAGATTTCACCTTTTCGGCGGCCAGTAAAAAACAGCAGGGTAAAAAATGCATGGTACAGCGGATCGTCTACAACGGCGATAAATTTTTCAAAATCTTCGCGCGTCCAGATCTGCATCTTTGTTTTCTGCACGCGCTTTTTTGGCTTGGTGACCTCGGAGAAATTGTTCTTTATTCCGTAGCGGCTTTCACACCAACCGAGAAAGGTTTGGAAAAAAGCTCGAACATTGGACAGGTATTTATAAGAATAAAAGTTCCCGCTCCGATCATTTTTTGTGTTCCATAACTCGTCCTGCCAACGGTATAGTGCCTCTTTCGTGAGATCTTTGGCTTTGGTATTTTCAAAGGAGGGCAGAACAAACTTTTTAAATATTTTTTGCTTGCCGTAAATCGAACTTGACTTGTTCTGGTTCGGAAGGCTTGCAAGGTATTCTCGGATCAGATCCCCGACGAGCAGGTCCTGCTTGGTCGGGTCTTTTTTCTTTATCGGGTTGTTTTTGACCAGTTCGCACTTGGAGGTGACAAAGTCTGTGTATCCCTGTTTTGCCAAGGTCTTGCTGGAGAACCCGGAGAGCTTCTTCTGCTTCTCTATCCCGTCCAAAGTGACGATGCGGAATACGACGTCATAGACTTTGCCGCGCCGCGTCATCCGCTCTTGCAGGCTGTATTTCGTTGACGATATGTAAAATTCAGCGGCAGGCATAAGACCCTCGTGTTAAAAAATCAAGATAAAGTTGCATAATGATGGAATATGTCAAGAACGGTTCGAATGAAATAGTTGTTCAAGATAGTATAGTCGACAGGAGCCTTTAATGAAGAAATCATCTCTTCGACTTTTTCGTGAGGGAGCTTTTTCCCTTGGATTTCAAAACTTTCTCCAGCCTTTGTTGCATTAAACAGATTTTTCGGTTTATTCACAGTCACGGCATAACCAGCTCGGGAGAACAGCAGCTGCAAAAACTTATTTGCCGTCCGGGCATTCATTTTATCATATTCTTCGATTGTTGTGTTCCACAAGTTTTTGTACTGCTTGGAATCTGTCTGTATTCGTGTAAGATCTTCTCCGACGTCGACCATGATACGGGGAAAGGAATCTCTCTTTGGAACAAAAATATTTTGAGAATCGTTTCGATTTTTGATCGCGTTTTCCTGATATGTTTTTGCAAGCGATTCTTCAAGGGAGATATTTTTTTCGGCGGTTACGTTCTGCAAAAAATCATCCAACTGGCGGTAAATCTCATCTAAGTGGATCGTAACAGAAGGGGAAAGGTATCCCGTCGGGGAAGCTGCATAGATTTCGCTTTTGTAGAGCTCAAATTTTAAAATGTTATGGAAGAACCAAAAGGCATTTAGATAAAACGAAAAACTTAGGAACGCGTTATAAGCGAAAGCGGCTCCCTCCTTTTTCGGAAACGGCGGGCGTTTGAAGTCGGCGGGTATCTGAATTTGCATGATGATTCTCCTTCAAGACTTTCCTCTGAATTCAACCATTTTTCCGAGTATTCTCACGGGAAGGGAGGCGCATTCCTCCTTCGAGTAAAAGATCGGTTGAAAGGAAGGATTGTTTCCCAATAGCCATAAACCGTTGTCGGCATATCTGACGCGCTTGAGCGTTGCGCTGTCGCCGTTGACCATGACTGCTGCAACTTCACCGCTTTCGATTGTTTCCTGTCTGCGGATAATAACAACGTCCCCTTCAAGGATCCGCGGCGCCATAGAGTCACCCTTGACAGATAAGGCGATATATTCTCCCGAGGCTGCCATCTCGGGGGTGATCTCCTCAAAGTCGATGATATCTTCAATAGCCTCGATGGGGATCCCTGCAGCAATTTCACCATATACAGGGATCTTTACACCCCGCCCTCCTTGCTTGGCAAGGGGGCTTTTTTCATCTCTTCCGAGGAGGTAGTCCGTTGTCACATTAAAAATGTCCGCCAAAATTTTTAATGTTTCATTATCTGGTTCAGATTTTCCAAGTTCCCACATTCTTACTGTGCTTTCACCCTTATTGACTTTTTTCCCCAACTCGCTTTGCGTCATTCCGATTGTCTCTCTAAGTAGTTTTATATGTCTTCCCACAGAGTTATTAACAAGTTTTGTGCGATCTCCCATTGTTTGCCTCCGCAACTATTTTGCTACTACTAATAATTATAGCAACTTTTTTGCTGTTTTCAAGAAAAATTTCAAGAAAATGCTTGACAGCAACAAGTTTGCTGATTATAATGAAACTATACAGCGTAGTTGTTGCTGTATCAATTCAGATAGGGAGGGCAAACAAAAAGACCGAGCAGCCAACTCGATCTTTAAGCCTCACAAATTTTTATTCGCACCTTGCAGTTTACAATGCGCTTATACGTACGCTAACAGGAGGCAGATAGGGTGTGCACGACCTGATTCTATCTTACCAGCGGATTTTACGCCTCTCGGCAGAATGTGAACACGGATATGGCTAATACGTTCTTGAGGCTGTAACACTTTAAGCCGTTGTGAGGTGCGGCTTTGGAAAGAAGTCCGAAACGCCCTTTAGCAGTTACACTTAGCGAAAACGGGCAAATTCAAAAATTTGGCTAACATAGTAAGCCCTCCCTATTTGAAATTCACCGTAAGGCGTAAACAAATTATATCATTGCTATCAATAAAAGTCAATAAAGGAGATGGTATCATGAAACTTCAGGAGTTTAGAAAGAGTAAAAACCTTTCGCAGGAAGAATTTGCCCGTAGCATAGGTTTTACGCTTTCAATGGTTGCGAAAGTGGAGTCGGGGAGAGCAAAGGCATCTCGGAATTTTATCGAGCGTGTAAAAGCGGTTTATCCTGACCTGAAGATTGAAGAGGTTTTTTTTAGCTAAAAACAGCAATTCTGTTGCTCTTATGTAGTGTAGAGCAGAGTGAGGGATTGACCATGACATACGAAAAGCGTGAAGCGATATTCAGTAAAGAGTATTTGTCGATTGCGGACCTGCAGGAGCTTTTAGGGCTCGGGTATCAAGAGGCGGCGAGGACTATGCGGAACATTAAGCGGAAGAACGACAGGCTCGGTATCCGCGGGAAGATCCATGTGCAGGACTATTTCGACTATTACGGGATCAAGACAGAGCGATATGCCTTGCTGGACGAAGAGCGGCTTTCGGGCGACTTGGTGTAGGCAGGGACGAAAAATAAACGGAGGCAGAACAATGGCAAAGGAAAGAAAAGGCGCGTTTCATGTCACGATCGTGGACAATGAAACGGGCAGGGTGTTGGTGGACGAGAAGGCAACTGTTATCATCGGGGCGGTAGCGCCGTACGGGAAGGATAAAGGAATCGGTGTCACATGCGTGCACGGTTCCATGGAAGAAATCCTGTCAACGATAAAAGCGAGCAGAGAAGCTGCGGACGAGGCTCTTTCAAGACTTCCGGACGAGGCGCAGGTCGTGGATTTATTGGACCGTCTGATCTCGCTGAACAAACGGGGAGAGGAAGAGAGGAATGCCTGACAAGATCGAAGAAGCGGCGCAGTATCTGAGCGCGGTGGTGGACTGTGAAGGCATGGAGAAGTTCGAGGACGAAGCGCGGCGGGTGGTAAGCTCTCCCGCTGTGCGCGCCGCCGTCTCGGAGTTCTGGTGCGCGTTCTGGAAGGAGGTGTGTAAGAAGTATGCTGGGCACGAATGACCGTTTGCAAGCCCCGTGGGTGGGGCGCGGACCCGACGAATACGACGAAACGGAAGAGGACAGGTACCTGGCGTTCTGCGAACATGAGCGCGACCTGCAAGCGGAAACGGACGAGTGGGATAAACAAGAGGGGCAACTTTCAGAGGCGATGGTATGAATTGCGAAAAAGTGATCTCTCGTAAAAACTTAACCAAAGAGGAGTGGCTTGTGTATCGCCGGAGCGGGATCGGCGGCTCGGATGCGGGCGCGATCGCGGGGCTTAACCCGTACAGTACGGCGTACTCTGTGTATCTGGACAAGCTCGGAGAAGCTGAACCGATAACGGAAACCGAGGCAATGCGGCAGGGTGTGGAGCTGGAGGAGTATGTCGCAAAACGGTTCTGCGAGCAGACAGGGAAGCGAGTCAAACGGTGTGAATATATATTGCGTTCGAAGGCGCATCCGTTTATGCTTGCGGACGTAGACAGGCTTGTAGTCGGGGAGAATGCGGTCCTCGAATGTAAGACAACGCTGAACAGGGACGGATATACGTTTGATGGCACGGACTATCCTGCGTATTGGCGTTGCCAGTGCCTGCATTATATGGCGGTCACTGGCGCAGAGAAGGCGTATATTGCGGTGCTGATTTTCGGCAGGGATTTCAGGATCATCGAAGTGACGCGCAGTGAAAGCATAGCGGATCTGCTGGCACTGATCGAGATCGAAGAGCGGTTCTGGAACGAACATGTGCAGAGACATCAACCGCCCGCAGTGGACGGGAGCGCGCGCTGTACAGAATTATTGCAACGGCAATACCCGGAGGCAGACGAAGAGTATCCGTCCGTTGACCTTATGCCATACGGCGCGCAGTTGGAGCGTCTGGCGGCAGTTCGGCGGGAGATCGAGTCGCTGACGGAAGAGAAAGCAGAGATAGAGAATCTGTTCAAGAGCATACTCGGCGAGGCACCTTGCGGGGAATACGACGGGTACAAAGTGACGTGGAAAAATCGTGCGAGTTCTCGGGTGGATACGAAGGCGCTGAAGGCGGAAGAGCCGGAGGTGTATGCAAAGTATCTACGAACGACCACGATGCGGACGTTTTTATTCAGTGAAAAAAATTAAACCTCAGGAGGTAAATTATGAAGCAAACAGCAACCAATGGCGCGCTTGCCGCGCAGAATGAACGCCAGGCGGCGATGGAACAGCGTGGCGAAAAGCCGAAGACGCTGAAAGACCTGCTCGAACTGCGGAAGGGGGAGATCCAAAAGGTGCTTCCTTCGGTGATTACGCCGGAGCAGTTTCTCCGTCTTACGCTGAATGCGCTGAACAGCACGCCGCACCTTGCGGAGTGCACGATGACGTCGTTTTATGGTGCAGTCATGCAGTGTGCGCAGCTCGGGCTGAAGCCGAACGTAAACGGAGAGGCGTACCTTATCCCGTTCAGGAACCGCAAGAAGGGCGTGTACGAATGCCAGTTCATAACGGGATACAAAGGGCTGATGCTGCTTGCGCGTCGGAGCGGCGAGATCGCGAATATCGATGCGCAGACAGTGTACGAGAACGACACGTTCGACATTTCCTACGGTTTCGACCCGGTACTCGTGCACAAGCCGTATCTGAAGGGCGACCGCGGTAAGCCGTTCGGGTTCTATGCGACGGTCCTGTTGAAAGACGGCGGGAAGAGCGCACACTTTATGACGGTGGCGGACGCGGAGAAGTACGGCAGGAAATATTCCAAGTCATACAATGATTCGCCGTGGCAGACGGATTTCGAGGCAATGGCGAAAAAGTCCTGCCTGCGGCAGGTCCTGAAATACGCGCCGATGAGCACGGATGTGGACACAGCGGTCGAGCGGGACGGAAAAGTTTTGCGGTTCGAGGAAAACTCGGATGCGGATGCCGGTTTCTTCGAGATCGAGGAAGAGGAACCGACAGAAGAGGAGCGCGCGGAGGCGGCGGAACTGCGGACTGATGAGGACGGCGTCGTGCTCGACGAAGAGAGTCATGCCGAGGATTCGACGGGACAGGATGAGTAACGGAGGTGATAGGTCATGAAGCAGGTAGAAAGCATACTCGATTTTGCGGACGGAGCGTCGATCAAGCGGATCAACTACGAATTGCAGAAGATCCTGGAGAACGTGGTGCATCCGAACACGGATGAAAAGCCGCGGAAGCTGACGATCGAAATACAGATCACGCCGCAGAACGACAGGCGTACGGTCGCGCTGAAGACGACGGTGAAAAAGACGCTGCGCCCGACGTCGTCGGTGCAGACACAGATGGTATTTCAGACCGTGGACGGCGAGATGAAGTCCTACGAACTGACGGGGATCCCCGACGGGCAGCAGGACATTTTCGGCGAGGTCCACGAGCAGAAATATTTCAATATCAAACTATTCAAGGAGGTCGGAAATGAACAACAGTAACGATCTGGCGGGCGCGATCCGCGAGATAGAGGCGCTCGCCCTGCGTGGGTCGGCAGTGCAGGTGAAGGAGATCGGCGGGCGGAATTATCTGTTCGGCTGCAACGCAGCGGGTGAGGTTTCGTGCTCCGAGATTATAGAGCATGATTTGACGGCATACCCGAATTGCATGCGCGTGAACACGCTGGATGCCTTTGTCGGGTACATAAAGGCGGGGCTGGAGAACGGGGAGATCACGGATAAGATTTATCTGAACGTGACGAGCCCCGTGTCCGTAGACGCGGAGACGCCCGTGAACAAGTACGGCAGGCGGAAACAGATCGCGCATGCGGAGCGGATCTCCCTCCGCGGGTTTTCGTTTGGGGATCAATACGATTTCGAGAATTTTGTCGTCGCGTTGCGCTCCAAGTTCGTCCCTTCCGCGGAGCAGAAATTGCTGCTCGAGAGCCTGAAACAGATCACGAACAGCAACGAAGTCAAGACGGAGGACAACGGGATCACGCAGGTCGTGACGGCACGGGCGGGCGCAGCCTTGGGCGCGGTAAACGTGCAGCCGATCTGGTGCCTGCGCCCGTACAGGACGTTCACGGAGATCGAACAGCCCGAGTCGCTGTTCCTGCTGCGGCTGCATTCGGACGGGTCGGAAACGTCGTACAGGCTGTACGAGACGGACGGCGGCGCGTGGGCGGTCACGGCAATGAACGACGTGCGCGATTATCTCCGCGCGGAATTCGGTGGCGAAGAGTACGCCGGCAAAGTATTCGTATTGTAAAAACGTGTCTGCGGGCGGCTGCTTTGGCGGCCGCCGCACAGAACAAACGGAGCGGGAGGGAACAGCAAGGGAATGAAGAGCGGGATTGACTACTTTCCGCTTGACGTTGCTTTGGATGAGAAGTTTGAACTGATCGAAGCCGAGTTTGGGCTGACAGGGTTTGGCGTAGTCGTTAAGCTGCTTCAGAAGATCTACGGAGGGCAAGGTTACTACGTTGAATGGACAAACGAGGTTGCACTTTTGTTCGCCAAGAGGATCGGGTTGGGTGGAAGTGCCGTTTCTGAAATAGTAGAGGCTTCGGTCAAAAGAGGTATATTCGATAAAACACTGTATGTAAAGTACCGCGTTTTAACGTCCAAGGGGATACAAAAACGGTACTTCGAGGCAGTCGCCCGCCGTAAGAGTGTTGAAGTCGAAAGTGCGTACCTCTTGGTTAACGCTACCGATTTTTTAAAGAATGCAAGCATTTTGAAAGAAAATGCAGACATTTCCCCCGAAAATGCGGACATTTCTCAACAAAGTAAAGTAGAGGAAAGTAGAGTAGAGAAGAGTAGAGAAAAGAAGAGTAACGCGCGTGCGCGCGAGGACACCACCGCCCTTGAAGCGTTTATCCGCCGCTGGGGGATCAATGCGAGCGGGATGGACAACTATTCGGCGGGGAAGGCGGCAGGCATCGACTGGGCCGTGCTGTCGGAGAAGGTGGAGCGTTCGGCGTACCTGCAACAGCAGAAGTCGCTGACGTTCTATATCCGCCATGCGGGCGAGATCGCGGAGGGGTATTACGACGATTTCCGAAAGCCGCCGCATGCCCCGCCCGATGCGCAGGCGCCGCAGGATCCTGAGCGGGAGAGGCGGCTCGCGGAGTATGACGCGGCAATGGCGAAACGCAGAGGAGGAGAGAAGCGGTGAAAACGATGTTTCCCGATACAAAGCGGGGCCGGCTCATCAGGGCGTGCCTGAACGGTACGGCGACGGAGGAGATGCGCGCGTACTATAAGGCGCACCTCATGGAGCCGGAAGAGGTCATTTTCGGCAAGCCCGTGTTTGAGATGACGGGCAAAGAATTCCGCGAGTATACGGTGCTTTGCGAAAACGCGAAGTACGGCGCGCTCGAGGGCGGCGACTGCCCGCAGTGCCGCAACAAGGGGCTCATCTACGGGCTTTTGGAGAACGGCGACGAATACGCCGAAGAATGCGCCTGCATGGAAGCGCGGCGGGCGAAGCAGGAGATCAAAGACAGCGAATACAGCGCGCTTCTGCGGAAGTGCACCTTCACGCGGTACACGATCAGACACGAGTGGCAGCGTGCGGCGCTTTTGCGGTGCAAGGGCTGGCTGCGGCAACGCAGGTTTCCGTTCCTGTACCTCGGCGGCAGGACGGGCG